>Ga0187860_1000101_pt1 | contig 82656 bp, 73 predicted proteins | sample June2016WEW_10_4_FD_132981 | JGI IMG/M metagenome (GOLD analysis project Ga0187860, IMG submission 132981) | Peatland microbial communities from SPRUCE experiment site at the Marcell Experimental Forest, Minnesota, USA - June2016WEW_10_40 | ecosystem: Environmental > Terrestrial > Soil >...
ATTCGATTGTGGGCCGCCGCGCGGGTTACAGCCGCACGGCTGAACAAACCCCCACGAACGACATGGGGGAACCGGCCCCTTCTACACCGCAGACCGGACGAACGACCAATCCATATTGTCTAGCCCGGCGCCGCAGCCGTCTCTTCGAGCGCCCGCATGATCCAGTCCTGGAGCTCGCCCCGGATCGCTTCGCGCTCGCGACCGAGCTTCACCATCCCGCGCCCTCCGCCGGCCCGCGCCGCGTCGATCGCACGCTCGATCCGGGCGAGCTCGAGCTGGCGGCGCTCGACCTCGAGCTGCGCCGGCACCGCGTCCAGCGCGCTCGCGCGCACCGACAGCTCGGCGAGCAGCGTCGCGAGCGCCGGATCCTCGACCCCGGCGGCGGGCGCGTCGATGTGGCTGCGCAGATGCTCCGCAGCGGCGCGCGCGACCGGACTCGAGAAGGCCGACGAAAGGTCCAGCTCGCGCAGCAGCGCTTCGCCGCGCCGGGGCAGAGCGATGCACAGCTCGAGAAAGCCGCGCTCGGTTCGCTCGGTGCCGTCGAGCGCCGGCAGCGTCGCGGCGCCGCCTCGCGAGCCGACCGCCGCGCTCGCCGCCGTCGCCCCGTCGGCGGCGAGCAGGCGCTCGACAGCCTTCTCGGACACCTTGAGCCGGGCCACGACCTCGCGTTCGAGCTCCTCGCGCATCGCCCCCGGACCCACCTGCGCGAACACCGGGCGCAGCTCGACGAGGATCCTGTCGCGCCCCTCCGGGCTCCCCACCTCGCCCGCCGCGAGGATCCGCTGCACGCGGAAGCGCACGAACGCCACCGCCTGCTCGATCACGCCCGCCAAGGCCGCCGCGCCATCGCGCGCGAGCACGTCCGCCGGATCGCTGCCCGCCGGCAGCGGCACGACCCGCAGCTCGACGCGCCGGCGCGAGGCGACCCGCGCCGCCGCCTTGAGCATCGCCTCCTGACCCGGGCCGTCGGCGTCCAGCGCGAGCACCACCGCCGGCGCGAGCCACGCAAGCTCATCCACCTGTTGCTCGGTGAGCGCCGTGCCCATCAAGCCGACGCAGTTGCGCACCCCCGCCTGATGGGTCGCGATCACGTCGGTGTAGCCCTCGCAGAGCACGATCGAGCCGGCCTTGGCCGCCAACCCGCGCGCCAGGTGCGCACCGAACAGGTGCTGCCCCTTGTGGTAGATCTCGCCGTCGGCGGTGTTGAGGTACTTGGCCTGGTCGCCGTCGCGCATTGCGCGCGCCCCAAACCCCAGCACGTGCCCGCGCTTGTCGCACAACGGAAAGGTGATCCGGGCACGAAAGCGGTCATAGATCCGCCCAGGCTGATCACGCGAGCGCTGCGCAAGGCCGACCGCAATCAGCTCGGCCTCGCTGAAGCCGCCGCGCCGCGAGGCCAACAGCACGCGGTCCCAGGCGCTCGGCGCGTAGCCGACGCGGAACTCGCGCAGCATCGCCTGATCGAGCCCGCGCCCGAGCAGGTACTCGCGCGCCCCGCCCGCCTCCTTCGCCTCCCACAGGTAGCGCTCGTAGTACGCGCAGGTGCGCTCCAGCAGCTCGAGCAGCCGTTCACGGCGGCGGCGGCGCTCGGCGGCCCCCGGGTCCTCCTCCTCGAGCTCCAGCGTCACGGAGTAGCGGTCGGCGAGCAGCTCGAGCGCGCCCGGGAAGTCGACGCCCTCCATCTCCTGCACGAACGTGAACGCGTCGCCCTTCGCCTGGCAGCCGAAGCAGTAGTAGACCTTGTCGGACGGCTTGACGGAGAACGACGGCGTGCGCTCGTCGTGGAACGGGCAGAGGCCGCTGTAGGAGTCGGCGCCCGCGCGCCGCAGCTCGGTCCGCGAGCCGACCAGATCGACCATGTCAACGGCGTCGCGTACGCGATCCTTGGACTCGGCGGTGTAGCGCGGCATCAGCTCACGCCGTCCAGCCCGAACGAGCGGGGCACCGCGAGCTCCTCGAAGGCGCGCACCGCGAAGCGGTCGGTCATGCCGGAGATGTAGTCCGTCACACGCTGCGTATGCTCCCCTTCCTCGCCCTCCGTGAGCAGCTCCGGATGCTCGAAGTACCAATCAAACAAAGCACGCACGACCGTCTCCACCTTGGAGTGCTCACGGCGTGCGACCGGGCCGAGGTAGACACGCTCGAACATGAAGTCGCGCAGCGCCGCCATCGCGGCGCCCGCCTGCTCGCCCTGGACGATCTTGCCCGCGCGCTCGGAGTGCTCGACGAGGTCGTGCACCAGCGCGTCGATCCGTAGCGACCCGGTCGCGCCGAGCACGGCGATCGCATCGGCGGGCAGCTCGTCCTCGCGCAGCACGCCGGCACGCAGCGCGTCGTCGATGTCGTGGTTGAGGTAGGCGAAGCGGTCCGTGATCCGCACGATCGCACCCTCCAGCGTCGCCGGCGGGGCCGCCCGCCCGGAATGTCCGAGAATCCCGTCGCGCACCTGCTCGGTCAGGTTCAGCCCGACGCCGTCGCGCTCGAGGTGATCGACGACGCGCAGCGACTGCTCCCAGTGGTGGAAGTGGCCGCCGACGCGCTCGCGCAGGCAGCGGTCGAGCACGTCCTCGCCGATGTGACCGAACGGCGGGTGGCCGAGGTCGTGGCCGAGGCCGATCGCCTCGACGAGATCCTCGTTGAGGCGTAGCGCGCGGCCGACGGTGCGCGAGATGCCGGTGACCTCGAGCGTGTGCGTCAGCCGCGTGCGGTAGTGGTCGCCCTCGGGCGCGACGAACACCTGGGTCTTGTGCTTGAGGCGCCGAAACGCCTTGCTGTGCACGATTCGGTCTCGGTCTCTTTGGAAAGGTGTGCGCAGCGCGCAATCTTCTTCTTCACGGCGACGGTGGGCTGGGTAGGAGCGCGCGGCATACGGGGCAAGCTCACGCTCCTCGCGCTCTTGCTGGCGCGCCTCGAAGCGCGCCGCCACCTCGTCGTTGGGTTGCGCCCTCATCGCGACGGTGCCGCGGTGGCCGGGCGCAGGTGCAGGTGCGCGTGATGCTCGAGCGTCTCGGAGATCGCCCGGTCGGCCTCGCGCAGCGCCCGCGGCGATGCCTGAGGGGTCTGGGCGAGCGGGTGCGCGAGCGCCTGTGTCATGAAGCTGTGGGTCTCCTGCGCGAACGGGAACGCGCCGGCCTCGCAGGCGCTGCAGACGACGCCGCCCGCCGACGGCGAGTAGCCGACCAGGTTCTCGACGACGCCGCAGGACGCGCACGACGCCAGCGCCGGCGCGAGGCCGGCTGCGACGAGCAGCTTGAGGCGGAACGCGAGCGCGTTGGCGGGCGTCGCCTGTGCCGGATCTGTGGCGAGCAGCGTGAGCTCGTTGGCGAGCAGGTTGTAGACGCCCGGGTGCGGCTCGCTGGTCTCGAAGATCCGCGCGACCGCGTCGCAGGCGCGCGCCGCGGCGTCGAGCGTCGCCGCGTGGTCGCGCAAGCCGCCGTGCGATTCGAGCGTCTCGGCGCCGGTGACGGTGAGCAGCTCGCCGCGGCCCTCGTGGCAGATCAGCGCCACGCGGCAGAACGGCTCGAGCCGGCCGCCGAAGCGGCTGCGCGTGCGCCGCACGCCCTTTGCGATCGCGCCGATCCGCCCGCGCGCCGGCGTGTAGAGGTGCAGGATGCGATCAGCCTCGCCGTAGCGCAGCGAGCGCAGAACGATCGCGTCGGTCTTGACTGGGCCCGCCATCAGAACAGCGCTATACTTTGTGAAGTTATGAGCAATGTCACCGTCTATACCGCCGAACGCTGCGCGTATTGTCACCAAGCGAAGGCCCTGCTTGCCAAGCGCGGCATCGCCTACGAGGAGATCAACCTCGAGATGGATTCCGACGGGCGCACAGAACTCGCCCAGCGCACAGGGATGATGACGTTCCCACAGGTCATCATCGGCGATCAGCTGATCGGCGGCTTCGCGGAGCTGGCGGCCGCCGACCGCTCGGGCCGCCTCGCCGAGCTCGTCGGCGCCTGAGCTCGGCCACCGCGTGGCGGTGCGCCGCGGCCTTGGTGTGGCCATGCGATCCTTCCTGGGGTGACACTCGACTGGCGCCGTTTCCTCGCTGCGCTGACGGTGCTGAGCGTCGGCGGCTCACTCGCGTTTTCGCCGACGGCGGCATCGGCCGCGCCGCCGGCCCCGTTCAACGCGTGCAGCTCCGAGGACCTGCCCCTGCCGTCGGCGAGCGCCACTGCCGACACGATCATCGTCAACGGCCAGATGACGCAGGCGGGCCAAGAGGCTTACTACGCGGCGCCAATCGCGAGCGGCGGTCTGGCCAACGCCAACACGACGGTCGCGTTCCGCTCGGTCGTGAACCCGATCCCGCTGACCGGCCTGGACGGCTTCGCCGGCAGCGCCTACGGTGATGCGAGCGCCTTCAGCTACGCGGGCGAGGCTCCCGGATCGACCTGGCCCACCGGATCGGGGGTCGGCTCGGTGGCGGGCAACTCGCAGCTGCAGTACTGGCAGAGCAACGGCTACGACTTCTACTACACGGTCGCCGCATCGGACTTCGTCGCCAACGGTCAGCCGCTGTTCGTAGGCGAGTGCGCGGGTGACGGCGCGCTTCGCCTGTCCGACGACCAGGGGCTCTACGTGCACGAGGTTGTCGCGGACCTCGCTGCCGGGGATGGATGGAACTGGGCGCAGGCGGTGGAGGACATCACGCCGGCCGAATGGGACGAGCTCGACTACTGGGTCGAGCTTGCGAAGGCGCTGAACAAGAAGGTGGTCTGGTCCGAACCGGCTCAGGGCTGGGAGGCTCTCGCCCAGAACGCGACCGCTGAGGGGTACTTCGCCCAGTGGGGCAACACGCTCGTGCCGATGTTCGGGACCGACTTCGACACTCCTCAGACGGGCCACTTGATGGGCCTCGCGCGCTACTGGGCGGCGACGGTCGCCGAGACCTATGGCATGCCGCTCGGTGAAAGCGTCCAATCCTGGTTCTTCCGCGAGCAGCCCGACCTCGCCGCGCAGATCGCTGCCGGCCTCCCGACAGCCGGCGCTACCTTGAGCGGCACGCAAAGCACCACCGCGCAGCCTCCGTGCTGTGAGCTCGACCCGCTGAACACCAACGCCTACTGGAGCGGCGGCGTCGGCTACGGGGATCCGCTGAACGACACGTTCAGCGGGGAGGAGCCGAGCCTGTCGCCGACGGCGAACGCGACGCAGGCACTGGCGGACTACGGCGCCGACGAGGGTGCCAGCTACTACGAGGTCGAGGGCACCAACGGCCTCTACGGCGTGGCGGATGGCATCGCCGGCGAAGGTCCGGTCGACGACATGGCGTGGACCGGACCGGGCGTCGCAAACGCGAGCAGCTTCATGCAGGGGATCCGGCAGTTCTCCGTGGAGCTATCGGGCGGACCGCCGGCGAGGGCGGCGATCCCCACCAAGCCGCTCTACCAGCTGTGGAATCCCGACGACGTCTCGCACTACTACACGACGCAAACCAACAATGCGGGAGCGCCGCTGAAGCCGAACGGCGCCGCCGCGCCGAACTGCAACAGCGACCCGGCCCCAGCCGCCAGCGTCTACTGCTACCAGGAGACAGCGGACGGCGCCACCCCGGCGCCTGCCGGCTACGTCGCGACGAACGACGGCGCCGGCGAGGTGGCGCTGTACGAGTATGCGAACAGCAAGCACGGCTACTACTACACGACCAACCAGTCGAGCGCGCCTACCGGCTATTCACTCGCCGGCAATGTCAGCGGATTGGGCGCAGGGATCGTCGGCTATGTCATGACCGCCCAGCAGCCGGGGACGGAGCCGTTCTACTGGATGGATGAGCCGGGCTACAGCGGCAACGTCGACTACTTCTACACAACCAACGTCGATGAGCGCAGCGGTGCGCTCGACTCGTTCTTCGGCTACGAGGATCTGGGTATCAACAGCTGGCTGTTCACTGCGCCGACACTGTCTGCGGGCGCCGGAGCGACACTGGTCTTCCAGACGCCGCCGCCGGCCTCGGTCCGGGCCGGTGGCACGTTCTCGTTCGTCGTCGCGGAGGAGGACGCTGACGGGAACGTCGTCACGTCCGACTCGTCGACAAACCTCGCGCTCGCCACGGACGGCGGCGGGTTCGCCTGCACGACCAGCCCAACAGCTCTGAGCGACGGCACCGCCACATTCAGCGGCTGCTCATTCACCACCGCGAGCAGCGGCCCCTACACACTGAGCGCTTCCGCCACATGGCTCGTGCCGGCGAGCGCAAGCGTCGCAGTGTCGGCGGGCGCCGGCGCGCAGTTGACCTACCAGACGCCGCCCCCCAGCTCGGTCGGGGCCGGCAGCACATTCCCGGTCGTGGTCGAGGAGGAGGACACGTACGGGAACCTCGTCTCATCGGACTCCACGACAGCGGTGACGCTGACCGCGGACGGTGGTGGCTTCTCGTGCGCAGCAAACCCCACGGAGGTGACCGGCGGCGTCGCGTCGTTCAGCGGCTGCTCGTTCACGACGCAGGCTGCCAGCCCCTACACGCTGACCGCGTCGGCGCCATCAGCCTCGCTCACCCCAGCGACCGTCACCACCGCCGTGTCGGCGGGCGCCGCGACGAAGCTCGTCTACCAGACGCCGCCCCCCAGCTCGGTCCAGGCCGCCAGCCCGTTCACCGTCATCGTCACCGAGGAGGACGCGGACGGGAACGTCGTCACGTCGGACTCCACGACAGCGGTGACGCTGACCGCGGACGGTGGTGGCGGGTTCGCCTGCACGACAAGCCCGCCGGCGCTCACCGACGGCACCGCAACATTCTCCGGTTGTTCGTTCACCACCGCGAGCACCAGCCCCTACACGCTGACCGCGTCCGCACCCTCAGCCTCGCTGGCGACATCAACCGTAAGCACCACCGTCTCGGCGGGCGCCGCAACGAAGCTCGTGTATCACACGCCGCCGCCCGCGTCAGTCCCGGCCGGCAGCGCGTTCCCGGTGGTCGTCTACGAGGAGGACGCAAGCGGCAACGTCGTCTCATCGGACTCCACGACAGCGCTCAGGCTCGCTGCCGACAATGGCGGCGGCGGGTTCAGCTGCACGACAAGCCCGGCAGTGCTCACCGACGGCACCGCAACATTCAACGGCTGCTCATTCACGACCGCAAGCGCCACCCCGTACAACATCACAGCGTCGAGCGCTTCGCTCTCGCTGACGGCAGCGACCGCAACCACCACCGTGCCGGCGGGCGCCGCAGTCAAGCTCGTGTACTCGATGCCGCCCCCCAGCGAGGTTGAGGCAGGCAGCGCGTTCCCGGTCACCGTCGAAGAGCAGGACGCGTTCGGCAACGTCGTGGCGTTGGACTCCTCGACAAACCTCACCCTGGCGGCGGACGGCGGCCACTTCAGCTGCACGACCAGCCCAGCACAGCCAACCCGCGGCGTCGCCATATTCAGTGGCTGCTCATTCACCGTCGCCAGCCCAACCCCATACACCATCACAGCGTCCGCACCTTCAACCTCCATGGCGCCAGCCGCCGCACCCGCCACCGTGTCGGCCGGCGCCGGAGCAAAGCTCACCTATCAGACCGCGCCGCCCACCTCGGTCCAGGCGGGCAGCACGTTTTCCGTCGTCATCGAGGAGCAGGACGAATACGGCAACGTCGTCTCATCGGACTCCACGACGACGCTCGAGCTCGCCGCGGACGGCGGCGGGTTCGCTTGCACGACCAGCCCGGTAGCGCTAACCGACGGCATCGCCACCTACTCCGGTTGCTCGTTCGCGACTGCGAGCAGCGGCCCATACACCCTTACCGCATCAACACCTTCCAACTCGCTCACGCCGGCGGCCGCGAACACCACGGTGCTGCCTGCGACCACGAGCACAGCCGCGATCGGCATGCCTGAGATCGGTCGCGCGAGCGTCAAGGGCACCGCGGCGAAGTGGATCATCGGCTGCACTGGCACGACGGGGGCGCGATGCACGATCACGGCTTCGCTGAGCGTCGTCGAGACGCTGCTCGGCGACAAGCTGATCGCCGTAACCGCCAGCGCCGCACCGAAGCGCACAAGACGTACAGTGACGATCGGCGCGCTTACCATCACGCTCGACGCGGGCCAGAATGAGACGGCCACGATCAAGCTCGGTGGCGCCGGTCAACGCCTGCTGGCGAGCCACCACACGTTGAAGGTGCGGCTCAGCGCCAGCAACGGCAAGGTGCTTCTCGCAACCAAGACCGTCACGTTCAAACAGCCCGCGAAGAAGGCGCCGAAGGGAATGTCCTAGCAGCGCCAAGCCGCCGAGCTTGCCGGGCATCGCCTCCGCTGCTGCTGCTTGTATGGCTCAGAGTGGCTGCCTTGCGGGCAGCTCCCGCGGCTCGGTGAGACGCCCGGGAGCCACGGCCGCGATGGGCGTATTGCCGTGGCAGTGCTTCCACTTGCGTCCGCTGCCGCAGGTACAGGGCTCGTTGCGCCCGCGCGCGGCGTCCTGCGCAGCGTAGGTCGTCATCAGCTCGGCGGGAGCGACGTTTCGTGCGAGCAGTTCGGCCATCATGCTCATCGGCCGCGCCACGTGATGAAAGAACGCCATGTAGCTCGGGCAGAGGTAGTGCTGACCCGGCTCTCCGTAGGGTGAGGTCGCGAAGCGATCCTTGGGGCAGCCGCCGTTGCAGGCGAAGCGCACGTCGCAGTCCAGGCAGTAGCGGGTCAGGCGCTCGCGCTTGTCCTGCCCGAACTGTGCCCGCTTGGGTGAGGCAACGAGCTGGCACATCGGCGTGGCGGTGATGTTGCCGAGCAGATAGCCAGGCTCGACGAAGTGATCGCAGCAGTAGAGATCGCCGTTGTGCTCGAGGACGAGCTGGAGGCCGCACGTCTCGGCGTGGACGCACATCGCGCCGGGCTCGCCGACCCAGCTCGCGAGTGCCGTGTCGAACATCTGCACGTACACCCTGCCGATGTCGCGGCGCACCCACTCCTCGAACACATCGATCAAGAAGCGCCCGTACTGCTCCGGTCCGATCGATCGCTCGGTGACGAGCGCGCCCTGCCGTGTCGCCCGTTCGACAATCGGGATGAACTGGATGAACTCGGCACCGAGCTCATCGCGCAGGAACCTGTACACGCGGGTGCCCTGATCGCCGTTGGCCGCGTGCAGCGTGGTCAACACGTTCCACTGCACGTTGTGGGCCTTCAGATGTCCGAGGCCTCGCATGACGCGCGCGAATGTCGGCTTGCCGCCCTTGCTGACGCGGTAGGTGTCGTGAATCTCCGCCGGGCCGTCCACCGAGATGCCCACCAGGAACTCGTTCTCGGCCAGGAACGCACCCCAGTCGTCGTTGAGCCGCGTCCCGTTCGTCTGCAGCGTATTCAGGATTCGCTGGCCCGGCCGCGCGTATCTGCGCTGCAGCTCCATCGAGCGGCGAAAGAAGTCCAGCCCCATCAGCGTCGGCTCCCCGCCCTGCCACGCGATGACGACCTCATCCGCCTCGTCATTCGCCTCCAGCAGCTGGCGAATATAGGTCTCTTGCAGATCCGCGGCCATGCGGAAGCGGCTGCCCGGGTAGAGCATCTCCTTCGACAGGAAGAAGCAGTACGCGCAGTCCAGGTTGCAGATCGCGCCCGTGGGCTTCGCCATGACGTGAAACGCCCGCGGCGCTTCAGGCACCGTGAGAACCTCGCCGGCTGACTCAGCGTCGATGCTCATCACTTCGCGGACACCGTCCGATCGAATCCCCCACAGCGATTCTACGCGGATGCGGGGTCCCCCGCTCCGCTTGCCCCAGTCGCGGTGGACCCTCGCCAGCGCGATTGGTGTTGTTGCGGACCTGCCGGCGCGAGGGCTTGGCGAGCCGTGGGCTCAGCCGCCGGCCCGCCCACGCCGCCGGCGCGCGCCAGGCTCACCGGCCGTCGCGGCCTCACCGCCCCGAGTAGAGTGATATACCCCAGTTTTAGGATAGCTTCAGTGTCCTTGGGCTAGGGAGCGGATGCTTTCAGCAGTTGGGAGGAGACACATGAGAACGAGAAGCATGATTGGCCAGGTTGGTGTCCTATTGTTAGTAATGATGTCCGTAAGCGCATGCGGTGGCTCATCGTCTACAGCGACATCCACATCAACTTCCTCACGACCATCCACGAGCACAGCCACAGCGCCATCTCTCATTATCTCATTGGGACCCACCAAGTATGGCCAGCGCCTGCGGCTAGATGTTGTTAAGGGGAACTACACCTTGTCAAGCGGGGATGTTGCAGAAGCTCCCTCTACTTTCGTGGCGGTGCCTGACTCATGGTTGACATTCCCGGCCGGGCTTGCCATCAATGTGACGGGTGGACAGATCATCCTGAACGGGAAGACCTACGCTGAGGGAACAGAACTGATCGTAAACGCACAAGGGAGCCTCGTGCGAAGATAACAGTGCGACTGAGCGCGGTTAGCCACCGTGATACTCACGGTGGTGAGCGCCGGTCGCCCCAGAGTCGACACACCCGGGAAACAACCAATCAGATGGAGGCAGGATGGCCATTCGGGATGCTATGCGCGAATCCGCAAGTATGTACCTCAAACCTGGCGAGACTCTGCAGGCCGTGATCGGCGCTCAGACGCAGAGTCAGTATCTGATACTAGCGGGGGCGATCATCTTCCTCGCCGTGAACCACTATCGGATACTCGCGGTCACCCCGGAGCGCATTCTCGTGCTCGATAGCGGCAGGTTCAACATGAAAAGGGCGCGCGGCGTCGTGACCGAGCTGCCGAGGTCGACGCGCCTAGGGCCGGGGTCGGGGCTGTGGCACGTGATTTCAATCGGATCTGAGGACCTGCGCGTCCACCGTCGCTTCTTCAAGGATCTTCAAGCCGCCGACTCGGCGCTGAACCGGCCCTGAAGCGCGTTTCGCGCGTTTGACCTGAACCCCGGAATCGGTTCGAAGTCACCACCACCGCCAGTGCGGCGGCGCGAGCACTACTGGCGCGACGAGCGCTGCGACGACCGGAAGCAGACACCTCACAGGCGCGAGCGCAGGGCGGACGTGCCGGGAGGCGATCCGCCGCGCTCGCGGCTGAACATGGGGGCGATCGTGCGTCGCGGTGCGCTACGGTCGGCGTGTTGAAACCAAGGGCCAAGACGCGGTTCGATGCCTGACTGGCGCTATCCGGCGCTGGGCGGTACGCAGGACGTGTTCTTCGCCCGTGCCACCGCACCGCTTCTGCCGACGATCGTCGCGGGCGACGGTATCTACCTCATCGATGCCCGCGGCAGGCGCCTGCTCGATGTCTGTTCGGGCCCGTTCCTCGCCGCGCTCGGCCAGGGCAACGAGCGCGTGCTCCAGGCGATGCTGGCGCAGGGTCGGAAGCTCAGCTACACGTATTCGCGCACGACCCGGCATGACGCGAACGCACTCCTCGCCGAGCGGCTCGCCTCGCTCGCCGGCGCCGGGTTCGAGCGGGCGCATCTCACATCCGGCGGCTCTGAGGCCGTCGAGATGGCACTGAAGTTCCTCCGCGCCCACGCCGTCGCTACCGGACAGGGCAAGCGCCAGCGTGTGATCTCGATGATGCCCGGCTACCACGGCGCCACCGCCCAGACGCTTGGCCTCAACGGTGACGTCCTCGCCCCGGCGCTGTGGGGGCCGCTGACCGTGCTCTCGGAGAAGATACCCGCCCCGCTGACGTTCAGGGCCCCCAGCCCGGAGGCTGCGGCCAGCGTAAGCCTCGCGGCGCTGGAGCAGACGATCGACCGGATCGGCGCCGAGGAGGTGCTCGCGTTCGTGATGGAGCCGATCGGCGGCCAGGCTTCCGGCGTCAACGTCCCGCACGCGTCGTTCGCGAGCGGAGCTCGCGCGATCTGCGACCAACACGGGATCCGGCTCGTGTTCGACGAGTCCGTCAGCGCCTTGCGGACCGGGCACTTTCTCGCGGCTCACGAAGCCCCCGACGCGCTGCCCGACGTCGCCGTGCTCGCCAAGGGGTTGGGCGCCGGCTACGCGCCGCTCGGGGCGGCACTGATGTCCGCGGCGCTCGTCGAGGAGCTCGCCGCCACGACCGGGTTCGCCATCTCCCACTCCTACGACGCGAACCCGATCGCCTGCGCGGCCGGCGCCGCTGTCCTGCACGAGATCGTCGAACGCGATCTGATCGCCCACGCCGAGCGCATCGGCGTGCGCCTGCGCGCCGGCCTGGCGGAGATCGCCCACTCCTCGCCGCTCATCGGCGACGTCCGCGGGCGCGGGTTGCTGCTCGCGATCGAGCTCGTCGCCGACAAGGAGACGCTGGCGCGTTTCCCGGCCGAGATCGATCCCGGTTTGGTCGCACTCCGCCACGGCCTCGACCATGGCCTGCTGCTCTACTCGCGGCGTCAGAACAGCGGTCGCTTCGGTGACTGGCTGATAATCGCCCCACCGTTGGTGATCAGCGAGCAGGAGTGCGAAGAGCTCCTCGGCGGCCTGGAGCTGACCCTTGCCGCCGCCGCGAAGGATCTCCTCGACAACGACATCGCAGCCCGGCGGCCGTCCTGACCGGCTAACCGTGATCGATTCCCTCGAGCGCGGGCGGCGGGCGATCGCCGACCTGCGAAGCGATCGGCGCCGGATCGTTGCCGTCGACGGCGTGGACGGCGCCGGCAAGTCGACCTTCGCCGACGCCGTCGCCTCACACCTGAAGCGGCCGGTTGTCCGGGCGTCGATCGACGACTTCCACAACCCGCGGTCGGTCCGCTACCGCCAGGGCCGCGAATCGCCAGAGGGCTACTACGCAGACTCGTTCAACCTCGAGGCCCTCACGCGCCTGTTGCTGGCGCCGTTCGCGGCCGGCGAGCCGTTCCGCCTGCGGGCGTTCGACCAGCTCGCCGACGCACCCCTCGACAGTGAGCCAGAACAGGCGCCGGACACCGCTGTGCTCATCCTCGACGGGCTGTTCCTGCACCGCCGGGAGCTGCTGGCGTGGTGGGACCTGTCGATCTGGCTTGACGTGCCAGCCGAAGTCGCCGCTCGGCGGATAGCGGTGCGGGATGGGCAGCCGACGCGCGATCGCCACCGGCGCGGATGCGAGCGCTACATCGCAGACGCACGGCCGGCGGAGCGAGCGACGCTCGTCCTACCCTGGTGAAGGCGGCTGGGCGAGGTCGATCCAGTAGCGGCGGACCTGGCTGCCACGGCGCCCGCTGACGACCTCATCGAACACACCACCACAGGCCTCGATCACAGCTGAGAAGCCGGCGTTGCCTTCCTCACAGGTCAGCAGGACCCGGTCGATGCGGAGCGAAGCGGCGATCGCCAGTCCCTGCTCAAGGATCGCGGTCGCGTAGCCGCGGCGGCGATATCCGGGTCGAACCGCGAAACCGATGTGGCCGCCCTCGTGCGCGAGGAAGTCGTTGAGGCGGTGGCGCACCGAGATGCGCCCGACGATCTCGCCGGCGACGTCGGCGAGCAGAAACGTCGATGGCACCCGGTCCTCCGCCAGCCGCAGGCCGAAGCGTTCGTCGTGCAGGCGCTCCAGGTACTGATCCCAGCTCATGCCGTCCTCGTAGCCGAGCGCGAACTCGAAGTCCTCGCGTGCCAGCTCGCGGTGGGCATCAAGGACCGCGCGCTGGTCCTGGGCCGTCGGCGGCCGCAGGAGCAGCCGGTCGGAGCTCATGACTTCACTCGCCGGGACGCAACGGAGGACGAATGACCGCGCGGCACCGGCTGGCAGTGGCGGCATACGTAGGTGCCACGGCCGCCGACTGTGAGCTTTTCGATCGTGGTGGCGCAGACCGTGCAGGGCTCGCCGTCGCGGCGATGGACGAGGAAGCGGTCCTGGAAGCTGCCGCGGGCGCCATCGAGGTGGCGGAAGTCGTCGATCGAGGCGCCGCGCGCGTCGATCCCGGCGGCCAGCGCGTCGCGGATCGCGTCGGCGAGCAGCGCGTACTGGCGCGGCGTGAGGCTGCCGGCCGCGCGCAACGGGTGGAGTCGCGCGCGGAACAGCGCCTCGTCGGCATAGATGTTGCCGACCCCGGCGACGTTGCGCTGGTCCAGCAGGAACGGCTTCAGCGGGCCGCGGCGCCCCGCGGCGAGCGAGCGCAGCAGCGGCCCGGTGAAGCGCTGGTCGAACGGCTCGATACCCAGGCGCGCCGCGAGGAAACGCTCGAGCGCCGGCGCTCCCGCCACCAGCTCGCCGGTGCCGAAGCGCCGCGGATCGGAGAACCAGAGGACGTGGCCGCCGAGCTCGATGCGAACTCGCGCGTAGGGCGGCGGTGACGGCGGGTCGAGCAGCAACGTGCCGGTCATCCGCAGATGCATCAGCAGATGGATCTCGTAGTCGAGCTCCCAGTCGAGGTACTTGCCGTGTCGGTCCAGCGCCACCACACTCCGCCCGACGACCGCGTCCGTCAACTCCACAGCCGAGAGCGGACGGCACCAACGGGCATCGAGCACCTCCAGCTGCCCGATCCGCCGCCCCTCGATCGCCGGGGCGAGCTGACGGCGGATCGTCTCGACCTCGGGCAGCTCAGGCATCGCCGCCTAGTCCCGCATCGCGGATGAACGAGCGACCCGGCATCCCGCCCACCAGGGCGCCCGTCAACCAGTCGTACACCGACGCGCCGACATCGACGAGCGCGCCGTCGTAGCGGCGCCCGCCGTCGCCGTCAAAACGAGCGAGCAGCGGCACATGCTCGCGGGTGTGGTCGCTGTGCGGCGCAGCCGGGTCGCAGCCGTGGTCAGCCGTGATCGCGAGCAGGTCACCGTCGCGAAGCTGCCCCAGCCACCCGGCGAGCGCCGCGTCGATCTCTCGCAGCGCAGCGTGGAACCCGGCGACGTCCTTGCGGTGACCGAAGCGCTGGTCCGTCTCGATCAGGTTCGCGAACACCAGCCCGCGCTGCAGGCCCCCGACCAGCGCCGTGATGCTCGTGAGCGCCTGCTCGTTCGTCGCGCCAGGATGGAGCTCATCGAAGCCCTGCCCCGCGAACAGGTCGGCGATCTTGCCGACGACGTGCACCGGGACCTCACTCGCCTGGAGCGCCGCCATGTAGCTGCGCGACGGCGGCGCGAGCGCGTAGTCGCGACGGCCCAGCGTCCGCTCGAACGCTCCCGACACCCCGTCGAATGGCCGGGCGATAACTCGCCCGACGGCGTCCGACCCGGACATCAGCTCACGCAGCGTCGCGCACTTGTCGTAGAGCTGCTCAGGAGGGAGCACGCCGACGTGCGCGGCGAGCTGGACGACGGAATCCTGCGAGGTGTAGAGGATCAGGCGTCCCGTCGCGAGGTGCTCCTCGCCGTACTCCTCGATAGCAGCGACTCCGTTATAGGGCCGGTTGCAGATCACAGAACCGATCGCCTGCTCGACCCGCGCGAGGACGTCTGGCGGCAACCCCTCTGGGTAAGTGGGAGGAGCGTCAGCGACGATCACCCCCATCAGCTCCCAGTGCCCGGCAGTCGAGTCCTTGCCGGGCCCGCCGGCGGCGAGCCGTCCGTGGAGCGCGGGAGCGCTCGCCGGCGGAACGCCACGCAGCGGCAGGATCGAGCCGAGGCCCAACGCGCCGAGCGTCGGCAGCCGCAGACCACCGACCGCCTCTGCCAGGTGGGCCAGCGTGTTGGCGCCGGCGTCGCCGTACGCGCCGGCGTCAGCGAGCTCGCCGGCGCCACAGGCGTCGATCACGATCACGAACGCGCGGCGGCTGACCAGGGACGTGACGGGCATCGCGCCCGATGCTAGTGCGCGATCGCCCTCGGGTGGGCCTCGAAGTAGACGTCGCGCAGCCGCTCGTTCGACAGGTGGGTGTACACCTGGGTGGTCGCGATGTCGGCGTGGCCGAGCAGCTCCTGCACGACCCGCAGGTCGCAGCCGCCCGACAGCAGGTGCGTCGCGAAGGTGTGGCGCAGGGTGTGCGGGCTCACCCGACCGTCAAGACCGACGGCGCCAGCGTGGCCGGCGATGATCTTGTACAAGCCCTGGCGGGTCAGTCCGACACCACGGCTGTTGACGAACACGTGGCGCTCGTTGCGCAGCCCCACCAGCTCCGGCCGTCCGTGCTCGGCGTAGGCGAGCAGGGCGGTGATCGCTTCGCGGCCGATCGGCACGACGCGCTCCTTCGAGCCCTTGCCGCGCGCGCGGAGCATCTGCTCGGTGACATCGATGTCGTCCACCTCCAGGCCCGTCGCCTCGGAGGCGCGCAGGCCGCAGGCGTACATCAACTCCAGCAGCGCCCGGTCACGCAGCGCCGTCGGCGAGTTGCCGGTCGGCGCGCGCAGCAGCGCCAGGACCTCGTCACGAGTGAGAACCTCCGGGAGCTTCGCCGTCTTGCGCGGCCCGTGCAGGTCCGCCGTCGGATCGTGGTCGATCACGCCCTCGCGGCGCAGGTAGCGGTAGAACGAGCGCAGGCACGCCGACTTGCGCTGCAGCGTCGCAGCGGACGCCGGCGTCCGCCCGTCACCGCCGACGGCGAGCGAAGTCAGGAACCCGGTGAGCTCGGAGTGCCCGACACGCAGCACGTCGAGCTCGCGCGGGCGCAGGTAGTCGCCGAGCTGGAGCAGGTCGGTGCGGTAGGCCTCGAGGGTGTTGCGCGACAGTCCACGTTCGAACTCGAGGTAGGCGAGGAAGTCGAGCAGCAGCTGCTCGAGCGGACGGGGCGCTGCGATCGTGAGGGCCACGCGCTTAGGTTCGCAGTTGCAGCCTGGACACCTCTCAGCCAGGCCGGCGCGCAACGCCGCTGCCAGCGGTCAAGATCAGCCGCGCGCGTCTGCCACCAGCTCGGCGAGAACACCGCCCCCCGCGAGCGTGGTCGTGAAGAACAAGGGATCGTCGCTCAGTGACCGCCCCATAACCGTCGCGGGCAGGCCGCTCGCCGCGTAGCCTTCGAGATCGACGCTGTGGCGCCGCCAGTCGTGGCGATCGCCGGACAGCGGGATCTCCTCGCCGTCCGGCAGCGCGACGATCACCTGACGCAGCAGCAGCTCGAGCACGGTCCGCGTGTGATGCGACAGCGGGCGGTGGGTCGGCCGCGGATCGCCGCTCGACATCCGCGGGACCAGCAGCGTGCGCGCGCCGAGAGCGAGCGCAGCGTGGGCGCTGTCGAGCGCCGCCAGACCGCCGTGGCCGAGGCGCGAGCCGCTGCCGACGATCCCCGGACCCGGACCGCAGACCGCCGCGTCCCAGCGCAGCCAGCCAAAGCCGTAGGCGAGCGCTCCAGCGGTCGTCATCGCGTCGCCGTCGGCGCCACCAAACGCCGCGCCGGCGGTGATGTGGGCGGCGAGGAGGTCTCGCGCGCGGAGCTCGCGCACCGTCTCCGAGTGGCTGCCAGGCAGCGAGCCGCCGTCGGTCTGCACGTAACCGAGACGCGCGGCGCCCGTACGCTGCGCGAAGGCCCAGGCTAGCGGTGCGAGCTGGCTGTGCAGGGCGATCACGGCGACCGGCGTTCGGTCGCTCAGCTGACCGTTGCCGTCCGGGACGCTCGCCTCGAGCGCGTGCACCGCGTGCTGGAGGCTCGTGTAGTTGAGCTTCATCACATGAGCGCCGGCGGTGCCCGGACCGTCGAGGCCGCGGGTGAGGTTGACGTGCACGATGTCGAAGCCGCCGGAGCCGAGCGCCAGCTCGCGCGCAGCCATGTTGACGATCACCTCGTCGCCCTCCTCGCAGCGACCGACGAGCGCGACATCGGCGAGGGCCGCGTGAATGCCGTCGCGTAGCTCGACGGTCAGCTGCTGCTCGGCCGCCCCCTCGTCGGCGCTGCGCACGACACCGCGCGCGAGGCGCAGCACGCTAGTCGTCCCCGTCCTCGGCGGCGCGCGCGACGAGCGCAAGCGCGAGGTCGAGGACTCCTTCGAGCGCCGCGACGCTGACCCGCTCACTCGTCTCGTGGTTGCGTTCGGTGCCGTTGCCCAGGTTGATCACGGCAGCGCCCTTGCTGCGCAGGGCGTTGGCGTCGCTGCCGCCGCCGCTGACGACCGACTGCGGCTGATACCCGCAGTCGCGTAGCGCCTGGGTGGCGAGCGCGAGCTCCGGGCTCGACGGCCGCACGCGGTAGCCGTCGAACTCGCGCTCCAGCGTGACATCGAGGTCGCACTCGCACTCCGGGTCGTTCGCAGCGTCGGCGAGACAGGCGACGAGACCCGACGCGACCTCCTCCGCGCGCGCCGCATCGAGGCTGCGCGCCTCACCGACGACGCAGCAGCGGTCGGGCACGACGTTCACGGCGCTACCCCCCTCGATAGTGCCGATGTTCGCGCTCGTCGTCTCGTCGAGGCGACCAAGCGTCATCGCCGCAACCCCCCGCGCCGCGGCAAGGATCGCGCTGCGACCGTCCTGCGGCCTCACACCGGCGTGCGCCGCAACCCCGCGGAACTCGCCGGTCACCCGGTAGTAGGTCGGTGAGGCGACGACGATGCCGCCGATCGGCATCGCTGCGTCGAACGCGAAACCGACGGTGCTGCGCAGCACGCCGGTCTCGAACTCCTTGGCACCGAGCAGCCCAACCTCCTCAGCGACCGTGAACAGCAGCTCGACCGATGCCCGAGCCGGCGCTGCGCGCAGACGCCGTGCGAGCGCCAGCAGAACAGCGACGGCCACCTTGTTGTCGGCGCCGAGAATCGCGTCGTTCGCGTTCTCCCAGCCGCCGTCGACGAGCACCGGCTCGATCGGCGCGGCAGCCGGGACGGTGTCGAGGTGGGCAGCGAACAGCACCGAGCCCGCACCGCTGCCGGGGATCCGCGCGAGCAGGTTGCCGCAGTCGCCGCCGAGCGCGCCGGCAGCAGCGTCCTCCTCGACGGCGACGCCGAGCGCTTCCAGCTCGGAGCGGACGAGCTCGGCGCAGGCGCGTTCGGACCGCGACGGGCTGTAGATGCGGCACAGCGCAGCGAAACCGTCGCCCAGCTGGCGGCGCTCCGCCTCGCTCGCCGCTGTCACGGCCGCGATGCCGGTGACTGCTTGCTCGCCGAGGCGCGCTCGGGGGCCGGCGCCGCCTCGGGATGCTCGGCGCGGGCACGCGCGAGCGCTGCACCAACGAACTCGCGGAACAGCGGCGCCGGGCGGTCGGGCCGCGACTTGAACTCGGGGTGGTACTGGGAGGCGATGTAGAACGGATGGTCGGAGATCTCCACGACCTCGACCAGACGCCCGTCCGGCGATGTGCCGGACATCGTCAGGCCAGCAGACTCGAGCCGCTTGCGCAGCATGTTGTTGACCTCGTAGCGATGACGGTGGCGCTCATAGGCGACAGCCTCGCCGTAGACCTCGCGCGCGCGGGTGCCCGGGTTGAGCTTGATCGGGTCGGCGCCGAGTCGCATCGTGCCGCCGAGATCGGCGATCTCCTTCTGCTCGGGGAGCAGGTCGATGACCGGGAACGGTGTCTCCGGGTCGCACTCGGTCGAGTTGGCGCCCTCCATGCCGCAGACGCCGCGGGCGAACTCGCACACGGCGACGTGCATGCCGAAGCAGATACCGAGGTAGGGCACGCCCCTCTCACGGGCGAAGCGCGCCGCCATGACCTTGCCCTCGAAGCCGCGGCTGCCGAAGCCGCCAGGGATCAGGACGCCGTCGGCGCTCGCGAGGCGCGCACCGGCCGCCGAGCCTGGCGGGGCACCATCGTTGTCGAGCAGCGTCTCCGAATCGACCCAGTCGATCTCGATCGCGCCGCCATGACCGAAGCCTGCGTGGCGGAGCGCCTCAGCCACCGACAGGTAGGCGTCCTCGAGCTCGACGTACTTGCCGACGATCGCGATCCGCACCGGTTGCGTCGCCTGCGCTGCCCGATCGATCAGCGCACGCCAGCCATCGAGCTCCGCGGGCGGCGCTTGCACGCCGAAATGCTCGAGCACGAAGTCGTCGACGCCCTCGTCGTGGAAGCCGAGTGGCACCGAGTAGATGTTCTCGACGTCGTAGGCGGAGATGACGGCCTCGAGCGGCAGGCTCGCGAACAGCGCGATCTTCTTGCGGATGTCGCGTGAGAGGACGGATTCCGAGCGGCAGACGAGCATGTCCGGCTGGATCCCGATGCGGCGCAGCTCGTTCACCGAATGCTGCGTCGGCTTCGTCTTGAGCTCCCCCGCGTGCTTGATGTAGGGGACGAGCGTGAGGTGGATGAACATGCAGTGGCGCCGTCCGACATCGACCGGGAACTGGCGGATCGCTTCGAGGAACGGCAGCGACTCGATGTCGCCAACCGTGCCGCCGATCTCCGTGATGACCACGTCAACGTCGGTCGCCTCCGCGATCAGCCAGATCCGCTGCTTGATCTCGTCGGTGATGTGCGGCACGACCTGCACGGTTGCGCCGAGGTAGTCGCCACGACGCTCGCGGCGGATCACCGTGTTGTAGATCCCGCCGGCCGTGACGTTCGATGCGCGCGTCGTGTCGGCGTCGGTGAAGCGCTCGTAATGGCCGAGATCGAGGTCGGTCTCCGCGCCATCCTCGGTGACGAACACCTCACCGTGCTGGTAGGGCGACATCGTGCCCGGGTCGACGTTGATGTAAGGATCGAACTTCTGCAACGCGACGGTCATGCCGCGCGCGACGAGCAGGCGGCCGATCGACGCGGCCGCGATCCCCTTGCCGAGCGATGAGACGACGCCGCCGGTGACGAAGATGAAGCGCGTTCCGGACTGGCGGTCAGGCGTCGATAGCATCACGAACTCTGCCCAGTGAGTCTAGTTGGCGCAGCAGCGGCGCGCGTTCGATGACTTCCGAAATTGAGCGGAACTCGCCGTAGAGGGTGACCGCGGCAAGCGCAATGACCGCGACGATCAAACCGACGCTCGACAACGTGAGCACGAGCCAGACGCCGGCGAGCGCACCGATCAGGCTCGCACCGGTGTCGCCGAGCAGGCCGTGCTCGCGCAGCTCGTAGAAGCCGGCGACGAGCACAGGGCCCGCGAACAGGCCGAGCGCCCACAGCGGGCGGACATCATCGCTGGCGAGCATCAGCGCCGCTCCGAGCAGGATGAACGCCTTGACGGCGCGCCCGGGGCGCAGATCGATCAGGTTGAAGGCATGCGTTGCGAGGACCAGCACCGCCGCGCCGAGCAGGAAGCGCTCAGTGTCGCTGCCGCTCACGAGCATCGTGGCGAGCGCGAGGCCGAGCGTCCCGATCGCCTTCAGGGCGCCAGTGTCGGGGCGGCCGTGGCGAAGCGCCGCGAGGTGGCCGCGCCATCCGCGAGCGGTGGCGCCGAGCGCGTCGTCGGCGAGTCCCAGTAGCGCGACGCCGAGCACGAAGGCGGCGATCCAAGTGCTTTGCGGCAGCAGGATCGTCCGCTGCGCGAAGTGCTGTGCAAGGGCGAGCGGGGCGAGCGCGAGCAGCGCCGCGGCGACGATCACGATGCCGAGCGGGCAGGCGAGCCGCTTGCCGCGGTAGTTCTCGCGCGCAAGCGGCGCGGCCGCGAGTGAGCGGCAGGCAGCCGGTGCGAGCGCCAGCGCTGCGACGAACGAGCAGATCAGTGGCAGCGCGAGCACGCTTCCCACGGTAACGAGCGGGACGGTCAGACCTGCGCGCCGTCGAGCCAGGCTAGCGGGGCGCCGGCATGCCGTGGAGCTCGCGCAACTCGAGGTAGTAGAGCGTTGCGCCAACTGCGATGAACGGCAGCGCGAGCGTGTCGATCAGGACGAGGCCAGTCACGACCAGTGCGTCGCTGTGGGCGGCGTCAGCAAGCCACTCGAACAGGTCGAGGATCGGCAATGCGGGGATCACGCAGGCCAGGACGAAGCCGACCCCGACGCCCGCCGTACGCCACCACCGTCCACGCACCAGGGTCGCGCTCATCCTGATCGCGGCAAACCAGCGGCAGCGGTCGATCGCGACAGCCTGCACCGCGAACCACCAGCTGACCAGCACAAAGATGCTCGGAATGGCAAGCAGCGAAAGTCCGGCGATCACGCATGCCCAGAGCATCACGACGACGAAGAACACGGGCCCGAACAACTCCAGTCCCTCGACCGCGATCGCGACGGCCCTCGGCGACTCGCCGCGAGCGACGATGACGACCGCGCGCGCGAGCATCGCCGTGACGAGCGGGATAGTGACCAAGAGAGCGCCTCCCACAAAGATGTCCCCATCAGCGACTTGCTGAGCGACCGGGACGACCTTGTTCGGCGCCGCAGTCAGCAACCCGAGACCGGCCGTGATGACGACATCGACGAAAGCCACGACGGGCAGCGTGACGACGACCAAGAGCCAGAAATGCTCGCGATAGAACGTCAGTGCACGCGACAGCAGGACGCCGAGAGGCTGCTCCGGCTGCGGGTTCATCGCCCGGCCGGCGTGCCAGTCGCGACGGTGGCCGGCAGCAGGGCCTGTGCGGTCGGCAGCAGGCCATACGCGCCGTGGGCCCCCGCGAGGGAGTAGACCAGCGCCGTCCGTCCGGCGATGTCGTCGATGTCATCGACGCTCGCGAGCTGCTGGAGGTCGTACCAGCCGATCTGCGACGGCGTCGTGTCGGTGAGCTCGACGCCAACCACCGGGAGCCTGGTCGCGGCGAGCCCGGCAGCAAGGTTGTCCTCGAACGTTGCGGTCTGGGTCCTGACGCTCGCCGGCAGGCTCGGATCATCCCGGACGATCACGACGGCCGCGACCGGACCAAGCGTCCCCGCGTAGGACGAGAACAGGCTCGGCTCGAGGCGGCGGACAAGCGCTCCGCCATAGACGAGTTGCCCGCCGACGGCACGGGCGAACGGACCAAGCAGCGCAGGGTCGCTCGCCAGGGCGCTATAGCGTGAGGGGGCCGACGCGGCGGCCAGGCTGGTCAGCTCGAGCGGCTCGCGAAGGACCGCGTCGTAGGCGACGACGGCGCCGGCCGGCGCGATCGCAGCGCGCACGAACTGATCGATCTGGTTGTTGTCCTGGCCGAGGAAGACGAGGCCGATGCGCTCTCCGACCAGCTCGTTCGCGACAACCGCCGGAAAGACGTCCGCCTCGTAGCGCTCGCGCAGCGCGAGGTCGCTCGCGAGCTTCGAATTGCTCGCCTGCGTCGCTGTGAGCTCCCCCGTGAGCCTCGCCGCCTTGGCTCGCTCCGCGGTCGTGAAGATGCTGTTGTCGCCGATCGCGGCACCGAGCAGCAGACCAACGACGAGCGCGATGAACACAGCGGCAAGCGAGAGCGCGTGGTAGCGGATGTCGAACATGCCGGACGGCGACCTGGACCGGGGTCAGCCCACTCCGAGCAGCGTCCGGATCCTCGCCCAGACGAGATCCGCAACGTCGTGCAGCCCGGGCGTGCTCCAGATGACCACGGCGATCGCGAGCAGGCCGACGCCGAGCACCACGAACAGCGGGCCGTTGCCGGGGCGCGGCCGGTGCAGCCGGCTCACGCCCTTCGCATCGACGAGGATCTCGCCGATCCGCAGCCGCGTCAGAAACGTCGATGACGCCCCCGCCCGATTGCGGTCGAGGAACTCGACGAGGTTGAGCTGCGAACCGACTGACACGATCAGCGAGGCGCCCTTCTCGGCCGCGATCAGCATCGCGACGTCCTGGCTCGTCCCCGGTGCCGGCACCACGCTGTGGAGCAGGCCAAGACGCTCGAGTCGCTCGCGGCCGGGGGCGCTGCCGTCAAGATAGGCGTGCACCACGAGCTCCGCGCCACAGCGCAGCGCGTCGTCGCCAGCCGAATCCATGTCGCCGACGATCATGTGCGGGCGCAGCCCAAGCTCCAGCACTCCCTCGGCGGCACCGTCAACCGCGACGATCACCGGCCGCACGTCGCGGATGTAGGGCCGCAACGCGCGGAGGTCGTCCTGATAGCCGACGCCGCGCACGACAACGAGCGCTGGCCGGTCACGCAGCTCGGTCGTGAAGATAGGCAGGTCGAGCCGGCCGCCGAGCAGCTCACGCTCCTCTCGCATGTGCTCGATCGTGTTGAAAGCGAAGGCCTCGAGCGCCGCGCCGATCTCCTCGCGACGGGCGCGCGTCTGCGCGCGCAGCTCCTCGAGGCTCAGCACGCGACCCGTGGCGAGCAGCTCCGCGCCACGCCTGATCTCGCCACCGCAGACCTCGACCACCTCGCCGTCGCGACAGCAGCTGAACAGCGAGTCGTCGGGCATGTCGATCAGCGGGATCCCCGCCTCGGTGAGCAGCAGCGGACCCATATTGGGATAGCGGTCGCTGACCGACTGCTTGCAGTTCACGACCGCGCACACCCCGGCCGCGATCAGATCCTCAGCCGACACGCGATCGAGGTGCGGATGGTCGACGATCGCGACCTCGCCGCCCGTCAAGCGCTTCGTCAGCAGCTTCGTACGGCGCCCGAGCCGAGCGATGCCCCGGCGCGATTCGAGCACCGGCGCCTGCACAGCTGACTTTACGACTGTCTGGGCTATCGACACCGCCACGAGCGTAGCGGTGAACTGGCGACGGCGGCGCCTGACCCCACCGTGCGCGCCGGCACGCTGGCTGGCACCTGCATGCGGTCGCAGGCGGGCCGGCTAGACTTCGCCACCGCGATGCGCCGACACGCGCCCCGTCACTGCGCATGAGCAGCCCCGGCATCGCGGCGCTCGGGACGTGGAGCGGCGGGCGGTTCATGCGCTTCGGCGAGCCTGTCGCCGAGGACCGCCTGGTCGAGCTGCTGACGCCGGGCGAGCGCGTCCGGACCGTGCTGAGTGCCGACGTCTACGGGTGGGGGCAGGCCGACCGTCTGCTCGCCCGCTCGCTCGCGAGACTGCCGCGCGAGGCGGTCTGCGTGATCGGAGCAGTTGGCTTGACGATGCTGCAACTCGCCTGTGAGTGGGTGCTGGCCCATGAAGCCGTGAGCTGCGTCCGCCGACGTTGATCCAGGAGCCAGGCGAGGGCGCCAGGCCGATCGAGGACAAGCGTGCCGAGCTCGCCGCTTTGCCCCCCATCCAGCCGCTCAGCAGCGAGGAGGTCGCGCTGATCGGGAAGCTCGGGGACAACACCGGCTGCATGTCGCTGAAGGGCGCGACGCCCGACCACGACGGTGCCGAGCTAGCGGACCGCTGGTCACTGCACGAACGCCATTTCGAGGTCGCCGAGCGGTGGCAGATCGATCCCGAAGTGGCGCCCCGCGCGCACGTCGCAGCAGCGGCATCAAGCCGCCGCTGAGGCGGCGGCGTGCTTCTAGCCCGTGTTGCGCAAGCCGCTGGCGATCCCGTTGACCGTCAGCAGGCTCACCCGACCGAGCCGCTCCTCACCGCCGCCTTCGGCGGCGCGACTGCGTCGCAGCAGCTCGATCTGGACAAAAGACAGCGGGTCAACATACGGGTTGCGCCGATCGATCGACGCTTGCAGCAGCGGCTCGGAGTCGAGCAGCCGCTCGCTGCCACGGATCTGAGCAAGCTCGGCGCAGGTGAGCTTGAACTCGACCTGCAGCAGATCCCAGATTCGCTGTCGTGCCGGAGCATCATCCCAAAGCTCGGTGTAGCGCTGCGCGATCCGTAGGTCCGCCTTCGCACACGCCATCTCGGCATTCGACAGCAGGCTCGCAAAGAACGGCCACTCCTCGACCATCTCCACAAGCAGTGGAAGGCCGTGCCGTTCACGCGCGTTAGCAAGTGCCGTGCCGAGACCGAGCCACGCGGGCAGCACGGTCCGCGACTGGGTCCACGAAAAGACCCAGGGGATCGCGCGGAGGTCATCGATGCCGCCGTCCGGATGTCGCCTCGCCGGGCGCGAGCCGAGTCGCAGACGCGAGATCTCTTCTAGCGGCGTCGTTGCGGTGAAGAACCTGACGAAGTCCGGGTCGTCGTGGACGAGCGAGCGGTATGCCGCCGCGGAGCTCTCGGCCATCTGCTCCACAACCTGCTCAAACGCAGCGCTGCGCTCCGGACCGTGCCTGACGAGCGTGCCCGCGATAAGCGTCGCGCTGGTCGCAAGCTCGAGCTCGCGGTGGGCAATCTCGGGCACTGCGTACTTGGCTGCGAGAACCTCCCCCTGCTCGGTCATCTTCAGCCGCCCATCGACAGTCCCTGGCGGGAGCGCGAGGATCGCCCCGTTCGTCGGTCCGCCGCCACGACCGAGTGCGCCCCCGCGACCGTGGAAGAAGACCCAACTGATGCCGTGGCGACGCAGGACCTCGGCGATCTTCGCCTGCGCCCGGTACGCACCCCACGCCGAAGCCACGTAGCCGACATCCTTGTTGGAGTCCGAGTAGCCGATCATCACCTCCTGCTCGTCACCCACTGCACGCAGGGCGGCTCGATAGACGGGAACCGCGAGCAGAGCGTCCATCGTCGCTGGCGCTGCGGCGAGCGTTGCACCGGACTCGAACAGCGGCACGATCCGTAGCGCGGCGTCCTCCCCCCCGGCCTTGCTGAGGCCCGCCTCCTTCATCATCAGCAGCACCTCGAGCGGATCGGCGGGGCCCTCAGTGTTAGACACGATGTAGGTCCGAATCGCGCCGCGGTGTTCCTCTGCAAGCACGCGCCGGATCGTCCGGAACGTCTCGATCGTCCTGCGTGTGGCGGGCGTGAACCCGGTGAGCTCGCGAGGGATCAGTGGCCGCGGATCGGCGATGTCCCGGCAGAGCAAGGCAATCCGCTCCGCCTCGCCCAGCGAGCAGTAGTCCGCGCAGATCCCAAACGTCGCATAGATCTCGGCGAGCGCCCCGCGATGAGCACTGGCATCCTCGCGGACATCGAGCTGGGCGAAGTGAAAGCCGAACACCTCGACTTGGCGAATGACGTCGCGCAGATCGCCCGCGGCAGCGAAGCCGCCTGAGTCCTGGAGCAGCGCCCGCTCGATGTCGCGCAGATCTCCAAGCAGCCCGTCCGGCACCGTGTATGCCGCCGGGAGCTCGTTGCGCGCCGTAGCACGCATGCGCTCGCGAACGAACGTGAGCGCGCGCCGGTAGGGCTCCTCCGCGTTGATCGACGCGAGGTGCTCGGCGAGCTCGGGAAAGAAGTCGGTTCCCGTGCGGAGGATCTCCTCGAGACCTTCGACCGGGCCGGTGACGCGCTCGGACAACGACAAGCGCCCGGCGAGCAGCTCCACTCGGTCCTCGAGGTAGCGCAGGCAGCACTCGCGCATCAGCCCGAGAGCCTCGATTGTGGCCTCGGGCGTCACAAACGGGTTGCCGTCGCGGTCGCCGCCGATCCACGAGCCAAACGTCAGCAGCGGTGGGACGGTGATCCCCGCGTCGGGGTAGAGCTCCGCGATCGCCTGCTCGAGGTCGCGGTAGACGCGCGGAATCGTGTCGGCGAGCGTCGTCGTGAAGTACACGAGCCCGCCACGAACCTCGTCGAGCACGGTCACCGTGAAGGACCGCAGCTCATCGGACCCCCACAGCTCCTGCACGGTGCCCAGGAGGCGCTCGCGCGCCTCGTCGAGATCGGCGGCCGTCTGCTCGTCGAGCTCGCGCACCACGCGAAAGATGCGAGCGAGCTTGTCGATCGTGGTGCGCCGCCGCGCCTCGGTTGGGTGCGCGGTCATCACCAGGCGGAGCTCGCCGCGATCGAGCAGCGCCTGGAGCTCGGCGGCCGTGGTGCCAGTGCTGGCGAGCGTCGCTACCGCATGGCGCAGCGAGCCTCGGCGCGGCGCCGGCGCTTCACGCGCCGCGCGCGCACGGAGCCGCCGGACGCGCTCGTTGTCCTCGGCGAGATTGACGAGCTGGAAGAACCGCGTGAGCGATCGCACCAGCGTCTCGGCTTGGTGGAGATCGAGCCCCGCGACCAGCTTTGCGAGCTCGTCTGGGGCCTCCGCGTCGCCCGCCCGTATCGCGTGGCTGAGCGCGACGGTCTGCTCGCGCAGCACGTGGGCGCCGTCGCCGTCGCTCGCACGGATTACCTCATCGAGGACCTCGGTGAGCAGGTTTGCATCGCTGTCGAAATCGCGTGGCGTGGGTGGCTCCTCGTCCGGAGGATGGGCGCGCGTCACGGGCGTATCGTCACAGCGCGGCCGGTTCGGCGTCGTCTGGTCAGTCTGTCCTACTCCGCGCCGCGCCGCGCCAGCTGCGCTGCGGCGGCCTTGTCAGGCGGCCCGCAGCAGCTCCTCGGCGTGGCGCCGTGCGCCGGCGTCGCGCTCGTCCGCACCGAGCATCCGCACGAGCTCCTCGACGAGCTCGCCGTCAGCGAGCCGGGTGACGGTGGCCCGTGTCTGGCCGCCGCTGATGTCCTTGGCGATCGTGAAATGGCGCGCCGCGAGCGAGGCCACCTGCGGCAGATGCGTGATCGCGACGATCTGGCGTCCGTCGGCGAGCACGCGGAGCTGCTCGCCGACGACGCGAGCCGTATGACCGCCGATCCCAGCGTCGATCTCGTCGAACACGAGCGTGGCGTGGCCACCGCCGTGCGCCGCCCCGAGCAGGGCGAGCATCACCCGTGAGAGCTCGCCGCCGGAGGCGCTGTCGCGCAGCGGCGCGGCGGGGACGCCGGGGTTCGGCGCGATCTCGAACTGCACCTGCTCAGCACCGTTCGCACCGGCCGGGCATGGCGCCAGCGTGACGGCGAAGCTCGCCTGCGGCATCGCCAGCTCTGCGAGGCGTTCACCGACCGCAGCGGACAGCAGCGGCGCGGCGGCAGCGCGCGCCTCGCTGAGCGCCTCAACGAGCGCTGCGTGCTCAGCAAGCGCGCCGTCGAGCTGCGCCTGCACAGCCTCGAGCGCGACCTCCGCACCGATCAGCTCGTCGCGTCGCGCACGGCAGTGCTCGGCATGCGCGAGCACCGCGTCGATCGTCCCTCCGTGCTTGCGCTCGAGCCGTGCAATTGCGGCCAGCCGCTCCTCGATCTCCTCCAGGCGACCCGGTTGCGCTTCGAGGCTCTGCGAGTAACGCCGCAGATCGCTCAGGACGTCCTCGCCGTCGAGCGCGAGCGTGCGCGCCCGCGCGGCCAGCGCGAGGAGCGCAGGATCGACATCGCCGGCGCCGTCGAGGAAGGCGCTCGACGCGGCAAGCGCGCGGACTGCGCCAGCCTCCTCGTCGCCGAGCGCCTGCTCAGCCTGCGCGGCGGCGATGCGCAGCCCTTCGAGGTTGCGCAAGCGGTCACGCTCGCTCACGAGCGCGTCGCGCTCGGAAGCCTGCGGATCGACCTCTTCGATCTCGCTCAGCTCGAACTCGAGCAGGTCGAGCTCGCGTTCACGGGCCCCGGCCAGCTCGCCGAGCCGCCCCAGCTCCGCGCGCGCGTCGCGAACGCTCCCCCAGGCGCCGGCACAAGCCGCGCGGCGGGCGAGCTGCTCAGCGCCGCACGACCCGTCAAGGATCTCGAGTTGGGCCGCCGCGAGCATCAGCTTGCGGTGCTCGTGCTGGCCGTAGAACGAGAGCAGCTGGCTCGCGAGCTCGCGCAGCTCACCAACAGCGATCGAGCGCCCGCCGAGGTAGGCGCGCGTGCGGCCGTCGCTCCCGACACGCCGCGCGAGCACAACCTCACGCGCGTCGGCCGGCAGGACGTCGCGCTCAAAGCCGTTCGGGATCTCGAACACCCCTTCGACGTAGGCCTCAGCGCAGCCCTGGCGGACGATTCCCGGCTTTGCCCGCCCACCGAGCAGCAGGTCGAGGGCGTGCGCAAGGACCGTCTTGCCGGCACCGGTCTCACCCGTCAGCACGTTCAGGCCCGGCGCGAGCTCGAGGCGCGCGTCTTCGATCAGCAGCAGGTTCTGAACCGTCAGTTCGAGCAGCATCCGCTCCACTGTCTAGCAGCGAACGGGGACGGAACCGCATCGGCGCACGTGAACGCAGCGTCCGCTGGCGCTGGCGGCGGCTATGCTGCGACGATCGCTTCGCGCGCGTTTCGACACCACCTGCCGCTCGCAATCCTGCCTGTCCTCGCGTGCCTGTCGGGCTGTGGGTCGGCTGCGCCACACGGCGGACCGATTGCCTGGCTGAACCGCCCACTGGCGCTCTACGTCGCGCCGCCACCGGCGCTCATCCCCTACCCGACGTCCGCACCGCCGTGCCGCGCCGCCCAGCTGCGCGTCAGTCAGGGCCGCGGCGGCGTCGGGCTTGGAAACGAGCTCGACAAGCTCGTCTTCACCAACCTCGGCCCAGGGCCCTGCCTGCTGCGCGGCTACCCGACGATCAGCGCCACGACCGCCGACGGCGCGCGCCAGCAGCTGCACCCGCGGCGTGGCGGCACCTACTTCGGCCAGCTGTCGGCGGCCGATCTGCCCGTCGGCGGGCACGTTCTTCTCTTCCTGGCCACCGCTGACGGCGTCTGCGCTGGCGGCGTGCGCTACCACGACCTCGCCTTCACGCTGCCCCAGGGCGGGGGCATCCTCACGGCGGGCAGCAGCGTCTCGGTGACCGATGACTGCTTCCTGAACATGAGCGACTTCGGCCTGCGGCAGCGCTACTCGCAGCCGGGCCCGGCCGGCGCTGTCGGCACGCTCACCGCCCGCGCCGCCGTTCCGGCAAGCGCTCGCGCCGGCAGCACGCTCGACTTCATTGTCACGCTCACCAACCCGACCGCTGAAGCAGTCGCGCTGCGGCCCTGCCCTGGCTACACCATGGGCTTCTACAACCCGCGGAAGTCGGTGCATCAGTCTTACGCTCTCAACTGCGCCGCGGCACCCGCAATCGCTGCGCACGGCCACGAGCGCTACGAGATGCGACTCCACATTCCGGGGCAGGCCGCCCCAGGACCGGCCAAGTTCTACTGGAGCGTCGACAACCCGCAGCTCAGCCCCGCGGCCGACAGGATCATCGAGATCCTCGCTCGCTGAGCGGCCGCCCCAGCGAACCCGGCCGCCCCGGCCGCCCCAGCCAACCCGACCGCCCCGACCGCCCCAGCCAACCCGACCGCCCCAGCACGCCGACCGCCCCCCAGCCAACCCGACCGCCCCGGCCGCCCCAGCGAGCCCGACCGCCCCCAACCCCGCTACCGCGACAGCCGCCCGAACTTGTCGCGCAACCGCACGTAGAACGTCGATCCCGGCATCTGCGCCAGCGTCGCGACAGCGTTGACGAAGCGCGCGTGGATCACCTCACCGACAGCGATCTCGGCCACCGGCCGACCGTCGATCGACACGTCAAGCGCGTCCTGCGAGCAGTTGTGCAGCGCCAGCACGTCGCTGGGAGCGATCACCAGCGCACGGGCGCTCAGCGAGTGCGGTGCGACGAACGACACGACCATCCCCTCGACACCCCAGGCGAGCACCGGCCCACCGTTGGCAAGGCTGTAGCCGGTCGATCCGGCCGGCGTCGCGACGACGATGCCGTCGCAGCGGACGCTCCCAACCTCCTCGCCACCGAGCGTGTAGGAGAGCTCGGCGACGCGCCCGCCGACCTTGCGGTGCAGGCCGACGTCGTTAAATGCCCGGCGCGTGCTCCCCGGTCCGTCGATCTCGATCGCTGGCAGGCTGAGCAGCTCCAGCCTGCCGGCGAGCGCCAGCTCGAAGCCCTCGCGCATCTGGGCCGGCTCTACCGTCGCCAGAAAGCCGACCTCGCCGAAGTTCACGCCGAACACCGCCGCTCCGCTGCTGGCGCTCTCGTGCAGCGCCCGCAGGATCGTGCCGTCGCCGCCGAGCGCGACGCACAGCTCAACCTTGCCGCCCGGTGGCTGATCGCTCCTGATCCCCGGCTCCGAGCCGTCCAGGCGGTGCTTGCGGGTCTCCGCGGCGTCGAGCAGCAGCACCGCGCCGTGCGCCATCGCGATCTCGCCGAGCTCGCGCAGCGCGCCGTCGGTCTCCTGCGGGCGGCCGTGGCTGACCACGCTGACGAGCCGGGCGCTCACAACAAGTCGGCCTCCGCCGCGAGCGTCGCAAGCTCCCCGACGCTGCCCCGCCCAGGCTCGGCGAGCTGGATGAACGTCTCGCGGTTGCCCTTCGGGCCCGGCAGCCCCGAGGTCCAGAAGCCCCTCACCGAGGCGCCCGCGGCTAGCGCCGCGTCGGCGACCTCGACGAGCGCGCGCACCCGCTGCGCGCCGTCGCGGACGACGCCGCCCTTCCCGATGTGGGCACGCCCAACCTCGAACTGCGGCTTGACCAGCGCCAGCGCGTCGAACCGCGTGGCGGCACACGCGAGTACGGCCGGCAGCACCGTGCGCAGTGAGATGAAGGCGACGTCCACGACGATCAACTCGGCAGCGTATGGCAGAGCGGCGGCGAGTAGGTACCGGGCGTTGCATCGCTCGATCACGGTGACCCGCGGATCGCCGCGCAGCCGCCAGCTCAGCTCGCCGTAGGCGACGTCGACCGCCACGACGTGCCGCGCGCCGGCCTGCAGCAGGCAGTCCGTGAAGCCCCCCGTCGAGGCGCCGATGTCGAGCGCACGGCGTCCCGCGACCGGCACACCGCTCGCGGCGAGCGCGTTGGCAAGCTTGATGCCGCCGCGCGACACGAACCGCGGCGCCGGCGCCACCACCACTTCGACGTCTGGCGCGACGAGCTGTCCGGGCTTGCATGCGCGATCCGCTGCCGGCCCGATCCGCACGTCGCCCGCAAGCACCGCAGCGCCGGCGCGCGAGCGCGACTCGAACAGCCCGCGCTCGGCGAGCAGCGTGTCCAGCCGGAGCTTGGCTCCGGCGCGCCCGCCACTACGCTCCGGCAAGCGCCTCCGTTTCGTGCGCACCACCGCCGTTGGCGCTCGCTCCGCCGCTGGCCGAGCCGCCGCCCTCGCCCCGCCCAGCGAGTGCTTCGCGCACGCGCTCAGCGATCCGCTGCGCGGTGAATCCAACCTCCTCGTGAAGCAGCGCCGGGGCGCCGTGCGTCACGTAGCGATCCGGCAGGCCGACGCGGATGATCCGTGGCAGCGGCACGCCCGCGTCATTGAGCAGCTCCCACACGGCACTACCGAAGCCGCCCGCCAGTACACCCTCCTCGACGGTCACGAGCAGCTCGTGCTCAGCGGCCAGCCGGAGCAGGAGACCGCTGTCGAGCGGCTTCGCGAAGCGCGCATCGGCGACCGTCACGGCGATCCCGTCTGTCCCAAGCAGCTGCGCGGCGGCGAGCGCTTTGGCGACGCCCGTCCCGTAGCCGAGCAGGGCAACGCTCCCGGCCGGCCGCCTGCTGCCGCCGCCCCCGTCGATCAGGATCTCGCCGGTCCCGATCGGAATCACGCCGGGCTTGCTCGGCAGCGGCACGCCTTCGCCCTCGCCACGCGGGTAGCGGATCGCGCTCGGCCCTTCCTCATAGGCCAGCGCGGTGTGCAGCATGTTCACGAGCATCGCCTCGTCGCGTGGCGCCATCAGCACGATGTTCGGCAGGCAGCGCATGAAGGCGATGTCAAACGCGCCATGGTGCGTCGGCCCGTCGTCGCCAACGAGCCCGGCGCGGTCGATCGCGAAGACGACCGGCAGGCGCTGCAGGCAGACGTCGTGAACGATCTGGTCGTAGGCGCGCTGCAGGAACGTCGAGTAGATCGCGGCGACCGGTCGCGCGCCCTCCAGCGCGAGGCCCGCGGCGAACAGCACCGCCTGCTGCTCGGCGATCCCGACATCGAAGTAGCGCTCCGGCATCTCAGCTTGAAGGATGTTCAGCCCGGTGCCGGTGTTCATCGCCGCGGTGATCCCGATCACGCGCTCATCGGCCCGGCATTCGCGCAGCAGGGCCTCACCAAACACCGTCGTGTACTGCGGTGGTGGCGCCGGCTGCGCCGGCGTGCTCGCTGGGGTCTCCTCGCCATGCGAGATTGACTGCGGCTTGGCCGCGTGCCAGCGCTCCATTCCCTCCAGCCCGCCGCTTTCGGCAGGCGCAAAGCCCTTGCCTTTGACCGTCGCGATGTGCACGACAACCGGGCGTCCGGCGGCGAGCGCCTCGCGCAGGGCGATCCGCAGCCCGCGCACGTCGTGCCCGTCGATCACGCCGGTGTACACCCAGTCGAGCTCCTCCCAGAACAGCCCGGGCGCCCAGAACGCCTTGATCGACTCCTTCAGGTGCGGCCCGAGGCGCTCGAACCGCGCGCCGATCCCCGCCGGCAGCTTCGTCAGGCTGCCCTCCATGCCTTCGCGGGCACGCCACAGGCGCGGGTTGAGACGGACCCGGTTGAAGTAGCGCGACAGCGCGCCGACGTTCGGCGCGATCGACATGCCGTTGTCGTTGAGCACGACAACGATCGGTGTTCCAAGGCCGCCTGCCTGGAGGATCGCCTCGAACGCGACGCCACCGGTCATCGCGCCGTCACCGATCACCGCGACGACCTTCCCGGCGTCGGGCTCACCACGCCTGCGCATCGCCTCCTTGATGCCGACTGCGTAGCCGATCGACGTCGAGGCGTGACCGGCGCCCATGATGTCGTGCTCGGACTCCGCGATCGAGCAGAACGGCGCGAGACCGCCGTAGTGGCGAATCGTCTCGAGCTTGTCGCGCCGACCGGTCAGCACCTTGTGCGGGTAGGCCTGATGTCCGACGTCCCAGAGGATCTTGTCGCGCGGCGAGTCAAGCAGCGAATGCAGCGCGACAGCCAGCTCACAGGTCCCGAGGTTGGCCCCGAAATGGCCGCCGACCTCCCCTACCGTGTCGATGATGTGCTGGCGCACCTCCTCGGCGAGCACCACGAGCTGCGCGTCGCTGAGGCCATGGAGGTCGGCCGGGCCGTCGATCCGATCGAGTAGGCGCTTGCGCTGCGAGGTGCTCACGAGGTGCGGGTGTAGATGAAGTCGGTGATCTGCTCTAGCTCCGTCGCGCCGGTCGGCGCGGCCTGTGCAAGTGCGGCGCGGGCCGCCTCATGCGAGCGACCGGCGAGCACGCGCGCCCGCCCTAGCCCGTGCTCTGAGACGTAGGTGCGCTTGCCGTGACGCTGGTCGCTCCCGCTCGGCTTCCCAAGCGCGGCATCCGTTCCGGTGACGTCGAGAATATCGTCCACGATCTGAAACAGCACGCCGAGCTCCGCGGCGTATTGACCGAAGTACAGTGTCTCATGTTCGCTCGCGCCGCTCAGCAGCAGCGGGCACTCGACCGCCGCAGCGATCAGCCGTCCGGTCTTCAGCTCGTGCAGCCGGCGCAGCCCATCCGGCCCGGCGGGCGCGGCGCTCGCAACGTCGAGGTACTGCCCGCCGACCATCCCGTCAACCCCGGTCGCGCTGGCAAGCCGGCCAAGCGCGCGCAGCAGGTCGGCGGGCGCCGCCTGCTGCTGCTCGACGACGTGGCGGAACGCCTCGGCGTAGAGGGCGTCACCGGCGAGGATCGCAACGTGCTCGCCGTAGGCGACGTGGCAGGTCGGTCGCCCGCGCCGCAGCTCGTCGTCATCCATCGCCGGCAGGTCGTCGTGAATCAGCGAATAGGTGTGGATCAGCTCGAGCGCCGCGGCCAGCGGCATCACCCGCTCGCTGCCCATCCCGACAGCCGCGGCGCTGGCAAGGCAGAGCACGGGCCGGATGCGCTTTCCCGGGGCAAGCAGCGAGTAGCGCATCGCCTCCTGCAGGCCGGCTAGGTCCGCCGCATCGCTGAAGCTGATCTGTTCGAGGTAACCATCAACCTGCTCGCGCAGGTGATCCGGATAGCTGGCCGAGACCACTACAACAGCGTTTCCTGGGCCGGCGCGGGCTCCTCCGCACCCACCCGGGCGCGGTGCTCGAGCTCGGCGCTGGCCTCCCCGGCGAGTGCTGCGCAATCCTCGACGAGCGTCGCCGCCGCGTCGGGCGAAAGCTCGCCGGAGCGCAGCTGCGCCGCCGCGCGCCCGAGCCGGTCGATCAACTCGTCGAGGTTGTCCCCAGGTGCACTCACCCGGTCATTGTGCCGCACCGAGGGGATGTTTTGGGCGGTCAGTGTGGGGCGTCCGCGCGCACTTCACGGAGTATCGCGTCGAGGATGCCGTTGACGAAGGCCGGCGCGTCGGCGCTGCAGAAGGTCTTCGCGCTCTCGACTGCCTCGTCGATCGCGCCTTCGGGCGGGATCGGTCGCTCGCCCTCCACGGCGTCGCCGTGCAGCATCTCGACCAGCGCTACGCGCAGGATGGAGCGCTCGAGCGGAGCGATGCGCGACACGCTCCAGCCGTGCGCGTGGCGGCCGATCAGCTCATCCAGCTCATCGCAACGGTCGGCGGCCGCGTGCGCGAGCGAGCGCGTGAAGGCGGTGGCCTTCGGGTCGAGCGTCTGGGACAGCGGGCGGGCGGTGACGTCGTGCTGGTAGAGCGCGATGACTGCGGCGCGGCGCTGCTCGCTGCGGCGCATCCCTAGGCGCTCGCTGACCTCATGCCCGCGACATGTACTCACCGGTGCGGGTATCGACGCGGATCCGGTCGCCGATGTTGACGAACAGCGGCACCTGGACCGTCGCGCCGGTTTCGAGCGTCGCCGCCTTGCTGCCGCCACCCGACGCCGTGTCGCCGCGCAGCCCGGGATCGGTGTCGCTCACCTCGAGGTCAACCGCGCTCGGCAGCTGAACATCGGCTGGAGCGTCGTCGATGAACAGCAACTCCACCTCGTCGCTCGCCCGCATCCAGCGGAGCGCATCGGCGAGCTGGCTCTCCGCGATCGCCAGCTGCTCGTAGGAGTCGCTGTCCATGAAGTGCGCTTCGCCGCCGTCGGCGTAGAGGAACTGCATCTTGCGCGCCTCGGTCCGCACGGAGCGGAACCGCTCGCCGGCGCGGAATGTGCGGTCGATCACCGCCCCATCCGAGACACGCCGCAGCTTGGTCCGCACGAACGCCCCGCCCTTGCCCGGCTTGACGTGCTGGAACTCGAGGATCTTGAAGATGACCCCTTCGACCTCGATGTGGTTGCCGTTCTTGAACTGGTTGGTGTTGATCACGGTCCACGCAGCGTAGCGGCGCCGGGCGCGCCTCGCGCGCGTGCGCGCCACGCGACGCCCTCCAGGACGAGGAGCGTCAGTGCGATCGGGACCGTCGCCGGAAGCGTGTCGACGGCGAAGAACAGCAGGTTCAGCGCGAGGGCGAGCAGCGCAGCGAGCAGCGCGGCGCGACGCTGAGCCGCCAGGTGGGTCGCGAGCAGGGCGCCGAGCAGTCCGGCGATCAGGAGATCCTCGTAGCCCATCACGGCCGTGCCGAGCAGCTCCCGCTGCAGCTGCGGCAGGTGAGCAACGGGCGCAACACCGTTCAGCGCGCTGTTCGGGGCGCTCAGCAGGTTGCTCGCGACAACCCACACGTCCAGCAGCGCGATCACGACGATCGCGACCTTCACGATCCTGGCGGGCGTGACGGCAACCAGCAGCACCCCGAGCGTGACGACCGACAGGGCATCGAGCAGCACTCCGGCGCTCTCACCGGCGAGGCCCTGGCGGTCAGCCCAGGCGAGCGCGAACAGCGCCGCCGCCACCAGCGCGAATGCCGGGCGCGCGCCACGCATCAGCCAGCCGAGTGCGACGGCCGCGAGCAGCGGCACCGCGATCAGCGAGAGGTAGGTGAGGCCCTCCGCGGTCCCGCTGAGCGCGCGCTGGGCGAAGATGAAGGCGAGCACCGAGCCGGCCGGAACGAGCGCCCACCACCCGGACCGGAGCCGGCGGAGCGCAGGAAGCTCGCGCGGCGCGGGCAGCGCCACCAGGCCCGCCTGGAGGAGCGAGAGCACAGCTATCGCGACGGCGAAGCGAATTGCCGAAGAACCATGCAGACCGTCGAACGCAACACCGATCGTGAACATCGCGCACCACCATCTACCACACGGGCCAGCGTCGCTCGCCCGACCGTCCTGCAGATCGGCGTCGGCCCGGCGGCGATCGGCTCTACCACCGCCGCTGCCGGCGCGATACTGCCCCGATGGTTCGCCGTCTACGTGAGAACGGGCTCGCGCTCGTCTTCGCCGGCGTGGGGGTCTGGACGATGTTCTACCTCGGCCTGTACGGCTTCGCCTGGACCGACTACGACTTCGAGGCGGCACCGGCCTATGGCGCTCTGCTCGGCGGACACCTCTGGCGGTTCTTCGAGCTCGCTCCGGCGTACGGCGGCTCGCTCGAGCTGCGCGCGCCGTTCGCGCTCCTGCCAGGTCTGTGGGGCGGTGGCGCGTTCGCCACCTACCAGCTCGCGGCGCTGCCGTGCCTGATTGCCGGCGCCGCGATCGGTGTCTGGCTGTGCGCGCGCATGCGTGCGCTTGGCGCGAGCCGCCTCGCTCGCGGCACGGCGCTCGCGCTCTGCGCCGCCAACCCAATCACCGTACGCGCGTGCGAGCTCGGACATCCGGAGGAGCTGCTGGGCGGCGTGTTGTGCGTCGCGGCGGTGCTCCTGGCCCGGCACGGCCGCGCCGGCTGGGCCGGGTTGGCGCTCGGCCTCGCGATCGTCAACAAGGAGTGGGCGCTGCTGGCGATCGGGCCGGTGCTGATCGCCCTGCCCGCTCATCGCTGGCGCACGCTGGTGCTCGGCGGGGCGATCACCGCGGTCCTCTACGCGCCGCTGGTGATCGCGCAGCTGACGGTGAGCGCCGGCGCCGGCATCTTCTCGATTGACACCACCGGCCCGATCTTCCAGCCGTGGCAGGCATGGTGGTTCCTCGGCTCGCACGGACACATCGTGCGCGATGCGTTCGGAGTGATCCTTGTCGCCTACCGCACGCCACCAGCCTGGCTTTCGAGCCTGGCCCATCCGTTGATCATCGCCCTCGCACTCCCACTCACGCTGCTGGCGCTGCGGCGCGGACGCGGACGAGGCGGTGCCGACGCGCTGCTGCTGCTGGTCGGGCTGCTGTTGCTGCGCTGCGTGCTCGATCCCTGGGACAACGTCTACTACCCGCTCCCGTTCATCGTCGCGCTGGTCGTCTGGGAGTCGTTGACGTTCAGCCGTCCGCCGGTGCTTGCGCTGGTGGCGACCGTCGTCGTGTGGGCGCTGTTCGAGCAGCTGCCTTCGCGTGTGAGTCCCGACTTCCAGTCAGCGCTTTTCCTGCTCGTTGCGCTGCCTGCGCTCGCGGCCATCGGCCTCGCGCTCTACCGGCCGCGGCGCCCTGGAGCCTCCAGCCACCAAGCGCGCCCCGCCGCGACACTCCACCCATCCGCGACCGCCTCGCCCGGGTGAGCGGCGAACATCCCCGCGGCCTGAGCAGGCGCGAGCTCGCGGCGATCGCGCTGCTCGCCCTCGCGGGATCGTTGGCGATGCTCTGGCTGAAGGCCTGGAACGTCAGCGTCAACGACTACGCCGAAGAGGCGCGCGGGCCGCTCACGGCTCTTCTGCACGGCCACATCTCGCTGTTCCTGGAGACGGCGCCGTCCTATGGCGCGTCGTTGGAGCTCCGCGCGCCGTTCGCCTTGATCCCCTCGCTGGCGAACGCCGGCGCTCGGACGATCTACCGCTTCGCGGCGCTCCCGTGCCTGCTCGCAGCGGCTGGCCTCGGCGTATGGATCGCGCCACGGCTGCGCCTCGCGGGGCGCGGCTGGCTCAGCGTGGTGGTTGCGCTCGCGGTCTGTGTCGCGAATCCGCTGACCTACTACGCACTGCTGATTGGCCATCCGGAGGACCTTCTCGGCGGCGTGCTGTGCGTCGCCGCGGTGCTCTCCGCGATCCGTGGGCACGCGAGCTGGGCCGGGGTTCTGCTTGGCGCCGCGATCGCCAACAAGGCGTGGGCGCTGCTGGCGATCGGGCCGGTGCTGATCGCCCTGCCGGCGCACCACTGGCGGGCGGCGCTCGCCGCCACCGCTGTCGCCGCCGTGTTGCTGGCCCCGATCGTGCTCACATCGGGAACGATCGCCTCGGGCAGTGAACGGATCGGCGTGAGCGACGGCGGATCGATCTTCTACCCCCAGCAGGTGTGGTGGTTCTTCGGCACGCCCGGTCACTGGGTGCCGTCGATGGCGGGAGAGATCCTGCGCGGCTACCGCTGGCCGCCGAGTTGGTTGGCGGGACGCGCGCATCTGTTGATCGTGTGGCTCGGAGTGCCACTCACGCTGATCGCCGCACGCCGCCGGATGGCGCGTGAGACGGCACTGCTGCTGCTCGCCCTGCTGTTCCTGTTGCGCTGCATGCTCGACCCATGGGACCTTGTCTACTACCCGCTGCCGCTGGTCCTCGCACTGCTCGCGTGGGAGACGACGGTGAGGCGCCGGATGCCGCTCGGGGCGCTCGCGGTGAGCGTCGCGGCGGCGGCGATCTTCAGGTGGCTGCCGCCGTATCTGAGCGCCAACCAGCAGGCGCTGTCGTTCATCATCCCGTCGGTGCTCATGCTGCTCGTGATTGCGCCGACCGTCTACCGCAGGCCGGCCGAGCGCGTGCCGCCGCCGGCGTTCAATCGATGACGAGCAGGTCCTTGGTGAAGTGGCTGAGCAACCGGGGGCCGTCTGACGTCACGACCACGAGATCCTCGATCCGCACGCCAAGCCTGCCCGGAAGGTAGACCCCCGGCTCGATCGTGACGACGTTGCCGGCGAGCAGCGGCTCGTCGCTGTCGTGACGCGACAGCCGCGGCGCCTCGTGTATCTCGAGCCCGACGCCGTGTCCGAGGCCGTGACCGAAGCGCTCGCCATAGCCCGCGCGCTCGATCACGTCGCGCGCCGTCGCGTCCACCGCCTGCCCGGTGACGCCCGGCGCAACCGCTTCGAGCCCAGCCAGCTGCGCGGCACGCACCAGCTCGTAGATGTCGCGCGCCTCGCCGCTGGGCTCGCCGATCGCGAACGTGCGCGTGCAGTCCGAGCAGTAGCCGTCGAGCATCGCGCCGATGTCGACGGTCACGAGCGTGCCTGGATCGATCGTGACATCGCGCGGCGCGGCGTGCGGCAGCGCCCCGTGCGGACCACTCGCGACAATCGAGTCGAAGCTCGGGCCGCTCGCGCCGCGCAGCCGCATCTCGTGCTCGAGCTCGAGCGCGACGGCCCGCTCGCGCCGGCCCGCAAACCCGCGCCCCACCAGCCACTCGTAGATCCCATCGACCAAGGCCGCCGCGGCGCCGATGCGGTCGATTTCGTGCTCGTCCTTGACTGCGCGCAGACCCTCCACCAGGCTGCCGGCGGCCACCAGCTCGACGCGTGCGCCGAGCAGCTCACGAAGGCCCTCCAGCTGGTGGACGGTCGTCGTCAACTCGTCGAAGCCGGCGCGCCCGGACGGGAGCGCGCCGGCGAGCCCGTCGAGCAGCGGGCCCGAGACGATCTCCTGCTCGAACGCCGGATCGACTTCCCCGCGCGCCTGCTCCTCGTAGCGGAAGTCGGTCAGGAAGCGGGAGCTGCCCTCGGCGCAGACCACCGCTGCGCCGCTGCTTCCCGTGAATCCGGTCATGTAGCGAAGGTTCGCGCCGGACTGCACGATCAGGGCATCGAGCTCGTGCGGCTCGAGCAACATGCGGACGCGCTCGACGCGCGTCCCGCTCATCCGTCGAGCTCCTTGCTCAGACGCACGAGAGCCTCGCGGTACCCCTCGACGCCTTGCCCGCTGACGCAGGCGACGCACAACTCGCGCACGACCGACACGCGCCGCCACTCCTCGCGGCCGTCGACGTTCGACAGGTGGACCTCGATCGCCGGCAGCCCGGCGATCTCGAGCGCGTCGTGGATCGCCCACGAGTAGTGCGTCCAGGCGCCAGGATTCAGCAGCAGCCCGTCCGCCGATCCGGAGAGCTGGTGGAGATGCTCGACGAACTCGGCCTCGGAGTTCGTCTGGAAGAAGCCCACCTCGAGCTCCAGCTGGCGCGCGAACTCACCGATCTGGCGCTCGAGCTCCGCGAGCGTGAGCGTGCCATAGTGCGCCGGCTCGCGCCGACCCAGCATGTCGAGGTTGACGCCGTGCATCACTTCGACGCGGCTGCGTGGATGGCTCATCGCGGCCACCGTAGCCGGGCTCGCGCAGTCATGTCAGCACCTCGCGTACCGCCAGCTCCAGATCAGCGTCATCGACATCCGCACCGTGGCGGACGCGCCCCGGTTCCGCCACCAGCACCATCGGCACTCCCTTCGGTCCGCGCTTCTTGTCGAGCTTCGTCGCGGCGAGGACGGCGTCCACGTCGATCCCGGTCGCAGCGGTCGGCAGGCCGTGCGCCGCGAGCAGCCCTGCGACCCGCTCGCGGAGGTCGTCCAGCCCCGACAGCCGCAGCGCGACGAGCAGGCCGAGCGCCAGCGCCTCGCCGTGCCGATAGCGGGAGTAGCCGGTGACCGATTCGATCGCATGACCAACGGTGTGGCCGAGGTTGAGCGTCTGCCGGGTGCCACTGTCGCGCTCATCGCCGGCAACGACACCGAGCTTGCAGCGGATGCACTCGATGATCAGCCGCTGGTCGATCGGCGCATCGGCGGCGATCCACTCCCACAGCTCGCCGCCTGCGATCAGCGCAGTCTTCAGCACCTCTGCGTAGCCGGCGTTCAGCTCTACGGCCGGCAACGTGTCGAGCGTCGCCGGATCGACGAGCACCCCGGCAGGTTGGTGGTAGACGCCGACGTAGTTCTTCGCTTCCGGTATGTCAACGCCGGTCTTGCCACCAAACGCCGAGTCGACCTGGGCGACGAGCGTCGTCGGGACCTGTACCACCGGAACACCGCGCTGGTAGGTGGCTGCGCAGAAGCCGGTGAGGTCGCCAACGACACCACCACCGAGGGCAACGAGATGGTCGCTGCGCGTCACCCCGGCCGCCGCCAGACCACGCCACACGGCCTCGGCGCTGGCGAGCGTCTTGTTGGACTCGCCGGCAGCGATCTGCAGCCGGCCGTCGAGATCCCCCAGCCGTCCCGACCACAGTGGGGCGACGTGCTCGTCGGTGATCAGGAAGCGCCGGGAGGGCGGGCGCGCTATCGGCCACACGCCGGCGCCCAGCAGCTCGCGACCGACCCACACCGGGTACTCCGCCGACTCGCTCACGGCCCACAGCAGGCGCGTTCCGGCGGGCGCGAGCCGCGCGGACTCGAGCGCGTCATAGGCGCGCGGCACCGCATAGCGGGCAGCGGCCGGCAGGATCGCATCGGCGACCGACTCGTACAGCGATCGGCGCTCCCGGTACAGCGCCTCGAACGCCGAGCGGTCGCGTGCCAGCGGCCGTTTGCCGCCCGCGCTGCGCCGCCAAGCGTGCGCCACGTCGACATCGATCCACGCCACCAGATGGCGACCGAGCTTCTTGCGCACACGCTCCGAGGTGACGGCGCCGCCGCTCAGCGAGATGATCTGGTCGGGCAAGGACCGATCGAGCAGCTCGGCGACGACGCTCTCCTCGACCGCGCGAAACGCCGCCTCGCCATCGCGCTCGAACGCTTGGCGGATCGTGCAGCCGAGCCGGTCCTCGATAAGCCGGTCGGCATCGATCGCCGACGTGCGACGCGCCGTCGCGAGCGCCCGCGCCGCCGTCGTCTTGCCGGCCCCCATGAAGCCGACGATGACCGTCGCGCCGCGAGAGCTCAGCGCGCGTGCCATCCAATCCGCTCGCAGTATGCGCGGAGCGCCGCGCGCACGTCGTCAATGTGGTCGCCGCCGAACTTCTCGCGGTAGGCGTCGGCAAGGACGCAGGCGACCATCGCCTCGCCGACCACGCCGGCCGCCGGCACGGTGCACGAGTCTGTTCGCTCGCGTAGAGCCCCCGCGGGCTCGAGCGTGGCGATATCGACGGAGCGCAGCGGCTTGGTGAGCGTCGGCAGCGGCTTCATCGCGCCCTGAACGATCAGCACCTCACCGTTTGTCATGCCGCCCTCGACGCCACCCGCTCGGTTGGTCTCACGATAGAAGCCGCGCTGCCCCGAATGGAAGATCTCGTCGTGGGCGCACGACCCCGGCTGCTCGGCGAGCGCGAAGCCGTCCCCCAGGCCGAAGCCCTTGATCGCCTGGATCGAGCAGATTGCCCCCGCCAGGCGGCCGTCCAGTCGCTGCTCCCACGAGACGTGCGAGCCGAGTCCCGGGACGAGGCCGAACGCGCGCACCTCGAACACGCCACCAATCGACTCGTGGGCCTTCCGCTGGCGATCGATGTGGGCGACCATCGCCCGCGTCGCGGTCTCGTCCAGGCAGCGGACCGCCGAGGAGTCGACGTTCGCGAAGCGCTCGAGCGTCAACGGCTCACCGCTCGCCGGTGCGTGGACCGATCCGATCTGGACGACGTGCGAGACGACCTCCACGCCGAGCGCACGGAGGAACTCCTTGCATACGGCGCCCCCCGCGACGCGGGCAGCAGTCTCGCGGGCGCTCGCGCGCTCGAGCACATCGCGCACGTCGGTGAAGCCGTACTTCTGAAGGCCCGCCAGATCGGCGTGCCCGGGCCGTGGCAGGTGCACCTCCTCGGTCGCCTGATCGACCGGCCAGGGGCTCATCCGTTCCTCCCAGTTGGCGAAGTCCCGGTTGGCGATCGTCAGCGCGATCGGCCCACCGAGTGTGCGACCGTGGCGTACGCCGCCGGTCGCGTCGGCGGCGTCCCGCTCGATCTTCATTCGCCCGCCGCGACCGTGACCGAGCTGGCGCCGCGCCATGTCGCGATTGATCGCGTCTCGGTCGAGCTCCAGCCCGGCCGGCAGCCCTTCGACGATGCAGGTCAGTCCCGGGCCATGCGACTCGCCTGCGGTGATCATGCGCACCAAAGCCATCAGGTGACGAAGCTTACGGAGCGAGGCCCGCTGGTTGCCCTGCCAGGACGCCGGAGCGGCCGCTACGCACCTCTGCGGGCGCTCGCTACGTTGCGCCGCTGGAGCCGCTGGCCGCCGTGCTCGACGTGGTGCCGGTGGACCCCGTGGCCGAGCTCGACGGCGCCTGGACGATCGAGTCGAGCGCGAGGTCGAAGTTGAAGCTCGGCAGCGCTGTCGACGTCGAGGCTTCGATCAGTTGCTGTCCGGCCTGCGAGCTGCTCTCGCGGGCGGCTGTCGCTGCGGCCGCGGTCGGGTACTTCTTCACGCCGATCGATCCGAGCGCGAACGTGAACGTCGAGATACCGCTGTCGCTGCTCGTCGGGGTCAGCTCGAGACCCTCGTCCGGGGCGAGCTCGACGATCTGGCACTGATCGAGCGCCGGGTAGCAGGTCACCCCGCCATGGAAGGTCAACGTGACCGGCACCGCCCCGGTCAGCAGGAACACCGCCCGCTTGCCACCCTTCAGCACGCCGAGGTAGACAACCTCGGGGGAGATGTTCGCGGGTAGCGGCGTAAGACGCTGGACATCCAGCAGGAGGTCCTCCTGACTCCCGTAGTCGGTCTCGACCTCGACGGTGTAGGCCTCGGTCGCGGTGACGCGTGACGGGCCGGTGGTTGGCTTCTTGGGCTTCGTGGTCGTGGTCGTCGTCGTCGTCGTGGTCGTCGTGGTGGCGGATGTGGCGCCGGTGGCGGACGTGGCGCCGGTGACGGACTTCGCGCCGCTCGCGGTCACTTCGCGGAACGGGTTCAGCTCTCTGCCCGGGAACACCACTTGGGTCTGCGTCGGCGCGGTCTGCGCGACCACGATCTCCTGCGCCGGCGGGAGCACTCCGTGCGGCGCCGCCCCGGACACCTGCGGGATGTTGGCCGGTGCAGGCGCGGCGCTCTTGGACAACGCAATGTGTGCTGCCACAGGGATCGCAATCGCGAGGACGGCAAGCAGCACAACCGCCGGCAGGATCTGGCGCTCCCGTAGATCGGTGAGCAGCGAACGCAGGAAGGTCATGGAGCAGCCGCCGTGCTCGCCCCGGTCATTCCCGTGCCCCCGGTCGCTCCGCTGGCCCCGGTCGCTCCGCTGGCCCCGGTCGCTCCCGTGGGCACGGTCGCGGCGGGCGCCGTGCTCTGGTACACGGTCACGATCACCGTCGCCTGAGTGTCGTTCACCCCGTGGGGCACGAGCGAGATGGAGCTGATCGCTGCGAGGCGCCCGCCGGCGCGCACGTTCACGCCGTTGGCGAGCGTCAGGTCGTCCAGCGCGCCGAGGAACCGCTGCAAGTCGATGTAGCTGGCCTCGAAGGTGAACGTGAAGGTGAGCGTCGGGAATCCGGCGGTGGTCGGCGAGCCCGGGCCCAAGTCGGTGATGGTGTAGTTGACGTCGTGGCCCTCCTCCAACGCGTTTACCAGGTCGATCAGCTGGGGCTCCTGGTCGCTCCGCGGCACCGACCGTTCGAGCCGCTTCAACCAGATCACATTCGTGGCGTATCCGTTCCGAGCCTGCTCAGCCGACGCCAACTGCTGCTCGGCCGCAGCACGGTCCGCCTGCTCGCTCGCGACCTCCGCGAGCAGCTTGCTTGCCTCGCTGCGCTTCGGCGCGACGAGCAGTATCCACATCGCGCCGACAGCGACGATGGCGACGACGACGCTGATGATGAGCCGGGCGCGGGACCCCATCTCACCCTCTCCCGCTACCAGCTGGCACGCTCACGCCGGGCGGAAGATGCGGCGCGGGAATGCCGTAGCCGGCGTTGTAGCTGAGCGTCATGTTGAACATCACGTAGGGACAGGCTCCTGCGTCCGCGAGCGCGACAACATTGCGCAGCCCCAGCGGAACGCCTTCGGGCTTCGTCCAGCTCTGAACAGTCACGCTCGCGACGTCCTTGAGCTCGCGGAGCCTGCTGAGGGTCGTCGCGACGACCGGCTGGTTGTCGGCACAGCCGCTGAGGCTGAACCCCGCCGGCGGAGCGGTCGTCGGCGTCGAGGAGCTGGCCGTGGCGCCGCTGAGCGACAGCAGCGTCACCGTGGGTGGCAGCGCGAGGGCAATCTGCGCCATCGCACGGGCCCAGTCGAAGCGCTCTTCGGCGAGCTCGGAGACGGCGACGATGCGCTCGCCGGCGAACGCCTGGAATACCGTGTACGGGTTCAGCGTGGCGGCTCGCTGCTGCAAGGCCAAGACATCGTTGGTGACCTCAGCGAGCGTCGTCGTGCGCTTGGCGACGTCGCGCACGGCGTACGCGTAGACGACCCCGAGCACGACGAGCGCGAGCAGCGCGCCGATGATCACGTACACCGCGCCGCCGGTGCGACCTGCAATGCCACCCGCTCCACGCCGTTGCTCGGGCGGGATGAGGTTGACGGCTCTCACGACGGGCCTTCCGAGACGGACAGGCCGGCCGCCACCGCGATCAGGCTCGTCGGCACGCCGCCGGCAGCATCGCTGGACGCGAGCGCCACTGCGCCACGCGCGACGGGAATGCCGAGCTCGCCTGACAGCGCCGCCTCGAAGCCGGCGATCTCCAGGGCGGGCCCGCACAGCACGCCACGCGCGACCGGGCCCTCACCCTGCGCGGATACGTAGAAGTCGAGCGAGTTGCGGACCTCGGCGGCGATCCGGCGAATCCCCTCGGTGAGCGTGGTGCGGATGATCGCGGTCCGATCGCCGGCGCTCTGCGGCATGATCTCCAGCGGCTCGATCCCGCCGGATTGGATGTCTGCCGAGCCCGAGCCGGGAGCGCCGTACGCCCCGGGGATCGGCGGCGCCGGCGCCAGCGGCGCGTGCTGAGTCGGCCCCAACGACGACGCAGTCCCGGCAGAGCTCACGAGTCGCCGCGCCTCGCCGAGCGAAACGCCGCAGCGCGACGCGACATCCGCCGCTATCTGCTCGACACCGGACGCGATGACCCGCGTGAACTCGCACGTGGAGCCTTGGCTGATGGCGAGGTTCGTCATCCCGCCGATGGCGAGATAGAGGATCCGTGTCGTGGGGTCAGCGTCGGCGGGGCGCAACGCGCGCACCATTCCGAACGCCGCCAGATCGACGCCATCGACTCTCAGACCGGCAAGGCTCGCCGCCTCCAGCACGCGCTCGACCATGTCGCGGCGCGCGGCCACCAGCAGCACGTCAAGGCGGGGACCGGACTCGCTTGCGACGATCCCCAGTGAGCGGTAGTCGAGCACGACGCTGTCGAGCGGCATCGGGATCTCGTCCTGCGCCTGAAACCGCACGGCCAGATCGATCTCCTTCGCGTCGACGAGTGGCGGCAGCGAGATGCGGCGCATGACGATGCGCTGGTTGGCGATGCCGATCCGCACACGACGCTCCAGACGACTCGTGTGGAACAGCTCGGCGAGCGCTCTGCCGAGAGCGGGGATGTTGTTGACCTCGCCGTCACGGACGACATCGAGCGCGAGCGGCGTGTAGGCCGCGCGTTCTACGAGCAGCCGGCCCTCGACGCGGCACTTCGCTGCGACCAGCAGGCCCGGTTGGATATCCAGTCCGACGACGGGACGCTCTCGCCCGCGAGCCTCACGCGATCCTCGCGCGGCGCCAGGGCTCGCGTCCGGCACTGCGGACTCCGCCTTGACCGATGCTCCACCACCCTCCGCGTTGGCGGTTTTCGTGGAGGTGGTTGGTCGCAGGCGCTCGAACATCATTGGGGGACCGACACCGACACAGTTCGGCGCCCATGCAGTCAGACATCGACCATGCGTCGGTGCAACCTTAGCAGCGCAATCGGCCCCGATATCAGAGCAATTCGCAGCTTCCGGGCACTACCATGTGCCGTCCGCGCAGCCGCCTGCAACCTGGGTCAGCGCGGCTCCGCTGCTGGCCACGCCCTGGAGGCTTGAGGCGGGAACTCCGCCACTCCCGGCGACGCAATAGCGGCTGACGGTGCCGTTGGCGGAGCGGATGATCTCGAACTGATCGGCGGTGTTCGCCGCGGTCGTCGTGACGTAGTAGCCGGCCCCGCCGGACAGCGGGCCGGCGGCGCTGAGCCAGGCGTTGGGGGAGCCGGCGGCGGTCAGGATCGAGCTCTCGGTGCTCGCCAGCGTGGCCATGCTCACGGTGGCGTAGCTGCCGTTGTAGTCGGTGCCGATCGTCTCGGCGGTGGTCTCGGCCGTCCGCGCGAGCTCCTTCGCCGACGCGTCGTAGGCCTTGGCCCTCTGGTTGAGGAACGCCGGGATGGCGATCGCGGCGAGAATGCCGATGAGCAGCATCACGACCAGCAGTTCGATCAGCGTGAAGCCTCGCTCACCTTCCAGCTGCTCGCGCATCCTCCGCACCACCGGTACCTCCCGTCGCGTCGCGGCCCACGGCCAGCGGCCTAATCCCCGCAACCTAGCTGAATGCGTGCAGGTACGCCGTGACGATGGCCCGCCCCGCGAACAACCCGACGAGGCCACCGAGGGCGAGGAACGGGCCGAACGGAAGGCCCGCGTTGCGGCGCACGGCGGGCGGTGTGCGCGCGATCACGGCCGCGCCGACGATGACGCCGGCGAGCAGCGCCGCGAGCATCGCCGCCGCGACCGCGCGACCGAGCAGCAGGCCGATCACGCCGGCGAGCTTGACGTCGCCGATCCCCATGCCCCGCGGGTAGGCGAGCGCCGCAAGCAGCAGGAATCCGGCCGCCGCGGCCCCCGCGATCAGCCGCTCCGGCTCGCCGGACACGTCGAGCGCCGACCCGAGCGCAAGCGCCGCGAGCGCTCCCGGAACCGTGATCCGGTTGGGGATGATGTGGTGGTCAAGGTCGATCAGCGCGACCGGCACGACGACGAGGACGAGCACGAGGCCGAGCACGACCCGGACGAGCGTGGACTGTGTCAGCACGACCGCCACGCACAGCGCGGCGGTCCCGCCTTCGACGAGCGGGTAGCGCGGCGAGATCGGCGCCCGGCACGCCCGGCAGCGCCCGCGCAGCCAGATCCAGCCGAGCAGCGGCACGTTGTCGTAGGGCTTGATCGGCGCCGCGCAAGCCGGGCAATGCGACGGCGGCGAGATCAGCGACTCGCCGCGCGGGAGCCGGTAGACGACGACGTTGAGGAACGAGCCGACGGCGGCCCCGAGGACACCCGCGAGGATCGCGTAGGCGACGGTGGTGCTCACGGCTGCCGCCCATGCAAGCGACGGGGCGGCCCCTGAGGGCCGCCCCGTAACGCTGTGAGGCCTGAACTGCTGTGCGTGGCGCTACCAGGTGCCGCCGACGCAGGTGGTGCTGCTGCCGCTGTTGGCGCAGCTACGCGTGATGGTGCCGCCCGTGCGGACAATCGAGTAGGTGTCGCCGGTGTTGTTGGCGGTCGCGGTCACCGTATAGCCGGTAGCCGTTCCGCTGGCCGCGGAGATCCACGCGTTGCCGTTGCCGGTGGCGGTCTGGATCGACGGCTCGTAGGAGTTGAGCGTGGTCTGGTTCAGGCCGACGTAGCTGCCGCCGTTGTCGGTGGCGTACGTCTCGGCGGTCGTCTCAGCGGTACGCGCGAGCTCCTTGGCCGACGCGTCATAGGCCTTGCTCTTCTGGTTGAGGAAGGATGGGATGGCGATCGCGGCAAGAATGCCGATGATCAGGATCACGACGAGCAATTCAATGAGGGTGAACCCTCGCTCGTCTTGTGCGCGCTGGCGCAGCTTATGCAGCATTGATCCTCCTAGGATCCGAAATGGTGGGTGCGGCGCCAGCGCAACGGGCGTGGATACGCCCGGCTGGCCTTCCTAGCGCGTCCTATCGACCGCGCCACCAGGAACCTTAAGCGTCCAGAACGGAAATGGACAACTGTGAATGACCCCGTGCACCCCTTTCTACGCGACGGGTGACGCCTCGACTGTACGCCAGTGAGCCTGCGCATCGTGTGCGGGAATCCAGATCCCCGCACCGTCACACCATGGGCAGCGCACCGTGTGCTGCTCGCCGCCGAGGCTCGAGCTCACGCTGCCGCTCCCGCGGCATGCGCTGCAGGGTGTCGGCGAGTCGGGTGAATCGGCGCTCTCGGCCATGCGCCGAGCCTAGCGGGTGGCGCCGGGAGAGGACATGCGATGATGCGCCGGCCGTGGCGGCCCCGCAGACAGCGAAGCGCACGCGGCTCCCACGACCCGCCCGGCCCGCGGGCGAGCTGGCGGCGCTCGCGCTCATCACGATCCTCGCCGCAGGGCTGCGCCTGTGGTCGCTGCGAGCCGTCCCGAACGACCCGTTCTACGACGCCGCCGTGCGCAGCATGTCGCTGTCAGCGCACAACTTCTTCTTCGGCGCCTACGAGCCGGGCGGGACGATCGCCGTCGACAAGCCGCCGATCGACCTGTGGCTGCAGGTCGTCTCAACGCAACTGTTCGGCTACAGCTCGGTCACGCTGAAGCTTCCGCCGGCGCTCGCCGGGACGCTCGCGGTGCCGTTGCTCTACGACGCGGTGCGGCGCATGCTCGGGCCGCTGGCAGGGCTGGGAAGCGCGCTCGCGCTGGCGGTCCTGCCGATCGCGGTGCTCAGCTCGCGCAGCGACACGATGGACAGCGTCGCGATGGTGCTCAATGTCCTCGCGTTGTGGCTGCTGGTCCGCTTCGCCCAGACCGACCGCTCGCGCTGGGCCTATCTCGCCGCCGCCACGATGGGCGTCGCTTTCAACGTCAAGGTCTTCCAGGGCCTCGTCTGCCTGCCGGCGCTGCTGGCGTTCGGGCTGCTCGTCTGCCGCCGGCGCCGCGTGGCACGGATGGCGGCGAGCGCTGCGGTGTTCCTCGTCGTCGCGCTGTCGTGGCTGACCGCCACGCTCGCATTTCCGGCGTCGCAGAGGCCGTATGCGATCGGCTCGACGAACGGCAGCTCCTGGAATGCCGCGTTCGTCTACAACGGCTACGACCGGATCGCCGGCTCGGCCACGCAGGGGCTGCTGAACGCACAGGGTCTCGCCATCACCAAGCCGGCAAACAACAGCGAGCTGGCTCGCTCGCAGGTCGCGATTGCGTCGCCCTCGCCGCTGCGGCTGTTCGATCACAACGACCCTCTGTCGGGCTTGCGAATCGGCTACGTGCTGCTCGCCGCGCTGTTGCTCGGGCTGCCGGCGCTGGCGCAGACGGCGATCCGCGCGCGGGCACCCGATGAGCGAGCGCGCCGCGCGTTCGCTGTGACGATGCTCGCCTGGCTGGCGATCGGCTTCGTGCTCTACAGCGCCATGGCAAGGCTCCATCCGCGCTACGCCGAGGGGTTCACGCCGGCGGTTGCCGCCGGCGCTGGAATCGGCTTGGCGTGGGCGCTCGGCGACGGTCGCTACCGACGCGTCGCTGGATCGGTCGCGGCGGCCGCCCTCGCTCTGTACGCGCTCTACCTGCTCGGCAGCTCGAGCGCCGTCTGGCTGGCGAGCCTCCTGGGAGCGGTGATCGCCCTCGGCGCATTCGCGGCCCCGCGTGGCCGCTGGCGCAAGTCGCTGGCGGCGGCCGGCCTCGCCGTGGTCGCATTTGGCCTGCCGCTGGGAGTCTGCATCGGCCTGATCGACAACCACGAGTACGACAGCGGCCATACGGGCGTCATCGCCACCAGGGAGGTCGATGACATCAGCAGCTACATCCGCACGCATCGTGACGGCGCCCACTACGAGTTCGTCGTCGCCGACCCGAGCGAAGTGGGAGCGATCATCGTCCATGACGTCCAGCCGATCCTCTCGCTCACCTCCTACGATCAGCATGAGCTGCTGCCAGTCTCCAAGCTGGCCTCGCTCGTCGCCCGCGGCGAGGTCCGCTTTGGCTACATCGGCGGACCGTGCGTGCCGAGCGATCTGCTGGAGCTCGCGCCGTGCTCGCCGGGGGCCCGCTGGATACGCGCCCACGGCATCGACGTGTCGCACGCCGCGGGCCTGCCGCACGGTGCGGTGCTGTATCTGCTGCCGAGGCGCTAGCGTCCGGGGCGTGCAGATGCCGTTGCAGGGCACACCAACGCTGTCGATCCTCGTCGTTGATGACGAGGCGTCACTGCGCGACACGCTGACTCGCTCGTTCACGCGCGAGGGACATCAGGTAAGCGCGGTCGCCGACGGCAACGCCGCAATCGAGCGCGCATCCACCGAGCATTTCGACGTGGTGCTGCTCGATGTCGCCCTTGGCGCCGGGCCGAACGGCTATGAGGTTTGCCGCGCGCTGCGGGCAGCGCGGAATGTCGTGCCGATAATCATGCTCACCGCGCTCGACAGCGAAGCCGACGCCGTCCAGGGACTCGAAGCGGGAGCGGACGACTACGTCACCAAGCCCTTTGGGCTCGCCGAGCTACGCAGCCGCATCCGAGCCGTTCTGCGTCGCAGCTCGCCGCGCACGGCCGGCGCCGACCAGCTGAGCGTCGGAGGCGTAACGCTCGACCGCGGCCAGCGCGAGGTGAGCGTGCGCGACGAATCCGTGCGGCTGACGTTCTCCGAGTTCGAGCTGCTGGCGTGCCTGATGGCCGAGCCCGGTCGGCTGTTCAACCGCCAAGAGCTGCTGCGAACGATCTGGGGAGACTCCGCCTACCGCGATCCGCGAGCGATCGACGTGCATATTCGCCACCTCCGCGAGAAGCTCGAGACCCAACCGGAGACGCCCCGCCTGATCCTCACGGTGCGTGGCGCGGGCTACCGCTTTGCCGAGGTCTAGCCACCTGACCCGCCGCGCGGCCGCACGCATCGTCCGCGACGGGCTCGACAATGCAACGCGGATCGCTCCGACCCACAGCGTGGTGAGCGTCCACGCTGGCAGACCCGGCGATCCCGCCTCGCTCGAGGTCACAGACCGCGGGCCGGGCATTGGTCCCATGGAGCGAGACATGATCTTCAAGCGATTCCAGCGCGGCAGCCGGCGGGGCGACGAGGGCGGCTTCGGCCTCGCATGAGCGACCCGACACTCGAGCAGTTCACAGCGCGCGCCCGCGCCGCGGGGCGGATCGGCCTCGACACGGAGTTCGTCGGCGAGCGCCGCTACCGCACGCTGCTGTGCCTGATCCAGCTCGCGGTCGCAGACGCGGATGGCGTCGCGGTCATCGTGCTCGACACGCTCGACGATCAGCTCGATCTGACGCCACTCGCCGGGCTGCTCGCCGATCCGGCGGTGAGCGTCGTCGTCCACGCCGGCCGCCAGGACATCGCGCTGCTGCGCCGCCGTGCGCAGACCGAGGTGACCTCGATCTTCGACACGCAGCTGGCCGCCGGGTTTGCCGGCCTCAGTGCTCAAGCGAGCTATGACACGTTGTTGCGCGAGCTGGTCGGCGTGCGGCTCGGAAAGACCGCGAGCTTCACGCGCTGGGACCGCCGGCCACTCGACGCCGAACAGCTCTCCTACGCCCGTGAGGACGTGCTGCACCTGCTCGACCTCGCGGGCGAGCTCGAACGCCGGCTGACCGCGACAGGCCGCATGGGCTGGGCGCTCGAGGAGTGCCGCTCGCTCGAGCGTGCCAGCGACGTCCGCGACCGCGACCAGGTCTTCGCGCGACTGCCACGGATCGGCTCGCTGAGCCCAGCGGCACGGGCCATCGCCTACGCTCTGGTGGTCCACCGCGAGGAGCTCGCGGAGCGTCAGGACCGCCCCGCGAGCACGGTGCTCAGCGATATCGCGATCATCGAGCTCGCCAAGCGCGCGCCGCGCACGCCTGAGCAGCTCGAGCAGATCCGGGGCGTCAACCCGGGGAACCTGCGCCGTCGCGGCGTCGAGTTGCTGGCGGTCATCGCAGACGGCGCCCACGGCCCGGCGATCTCACTCGAGGAACGCTCCCACGATGCGAGCTCGCCGATCGATGCGCCGCAGATCGCGCTCGCCGAGGCCGTGGTCCGGGCACGCGCACTGGAGTCGGGGCTGGCCTACGAGCTGCTGGCCGCGCGCGCCGATCTTGCCGCGGTCGTTTCCAGCGTGCGTCTCGACAAGCCGGACCCCGACGTGCGCACACTGACCGGGTGGCGGCGTGAGCTGGTTGGCGAGGAGCTGCTCGCGATGCTGCGCGGTGACCGCACGGTCAGAGTTGGCGTGAACGGGCGCCTGCAGATCACAGGCTGAGCTGGAGCGCGACGCGGCCGCTGCGGCGCGCCGACACCACCAGCCAGCCGCCGCCACTCTCGCGCAGCGACGCCCGCCCGCTGCGTACTTGCCACGCGGGCTCGTAGTGGACGCGCACCAGCAGCCGGCCGGGCCGGGTTAGGTCGAGCACGATGCTGGAGCCGCGCTCGCTCACCAGCCGCCCCGGCCCGCTGACGATCCCGCTCGCCCCCGCCAGCTCGTAGACGCGCCAGTGGGCGCTGCGCCAGACAAGCTTCAGCCCCGGTACGCCCGCTCGCACGAGCCGCGCCTCCGCAACCCCCGCATAGTCGAGTGGCGCATCGGCGAGCGCGACGAAGCGGACACCGTTGCGCATCAGCCACGCTCGGTAGGACTTCGCGTTCAGCGCTCCCGCGACGTAGAAGATCGGGTTCTCGACGGTGTCCACCTGTCGCTCCCAGCCGCGTGCGACCGGCAGGTCGATTGCGACGTAGTCGGCCTCCCAGTGTCCCGCTGTGGGCACGACCTCAACTCGCGCCAGCGGATGGTCATGTGGCTCTAGATAGCCCAACAGCGGGCGGAAGTACGCCGCATTCACCCCTGGGTTGCTGGCCCCACCCAGCGCGGGGGCGGCTGGTACCCACTCGCCCAGCGCGAACGGGACGAGCGCGACAGCCAGGATCAGGCGCGAGCGCCAGTTCCGCCAAAGCGCGGGCATGCAGACGAGCAGGCCGAGTCCAAAGCTCGTACCGAGCCGCGTGATGTTCACGCCCACCGCACTGGGCACGAGATAGGAGCCGACGACGGAGACCATGTACAGCGCGATGCCGATCCGCAGTGCCCGCGCAGTGACAGGCGTCAGCGCCAGCAGTGCCGTCGACGCCACCATCATGCCGACGAAGTCAAGCGAGGCGAACGGCATCGCCCCGAGGCCCTTGAAGGCCAACTCCATCGCAGCGATCGGCAACACCGCGGCGATGGCGAGGGTGCCGGCGCGCAGGTTCAGCGCCGGCAGGTCAGCGAGCAGCCAGGCGAAAGCCGCCAGCGCCAGGAAAGCCCCGGCCAAAGGACTTGCGAGCGACGCTGCGAAGGCAAACACGCCGGCAAGCGGCCACCACCGCCTCCATCCGCCGGCGTGGCGCTGCACTCCGAGAAGAGCCACCAGGGCGAGCGTCTGGCCCAGCAGGAACGGGACGCGACCGTCGGCGACCTGCACCAGCGTGCCGGCAGCGAAGACGATCGCTCCGACTCGACCGGCGCGGCCGAAATGGGGCACGGCAAGACGGTCGAAAGCCCATGCCGACACCACGGCGCAGAGCACATCGGTGGCCGCAATCCCGAGCGCCGCCCCGACCGGCGGGAACAGCAGCGAGTAATCGAACGTCCAGTGCCCGGCGTACCAGCCGGAATCCCACAAGGTCAGTCCAACCTGGCGGAACAGCGCCACCCGGTAGGCCGCAGCAGCCACATCGCTGCCACTGGCCCCCGTCGCCAGCGCGATCGCTGCGAGCGTGCCGGCAACCACTGGCGCCAACAGCCAGCCCCGACGGGGCATCATCAAGTGATGTACACGAGCGATGACTGGATGCTAGAGCCATCCAGCGCAGTGAGTGGCGACGCCCGCAGCCGGCCAAAGGCCGGCGAGGACGGAGCTATTGCACCTCGTTGTAGACCTTGAACAGCGGCAGGTACATCGAGATGACGACGAAGCCGACCATGCTCCCGATGAACACGATCATCACCGGCTCGATGATCGAGGTGAGCGCCTTCACGGCGGCGCTGACACGCTCCTCGTAGAAGTCGGCGATCTTCGTCAGCATGAAGTCGAGCTCGCCGGTGGACTCGCCGACCGAGACCATGTGGCTCACCATCATCGGGAACACCGGTGCCCTGCCGAGCGGTTCGGCAATCGTGCCACCGGCCTTCACCGAGGCGATCACGTCGTCCATCGCCTTGTGCACAACCTCGTTGCCGGCCGTCCTGCCGGTGATGTCGAGCGCCTCGAGCAGCGGCACGCCGGCAGCTGTGAGCGAGGAGAGCGTGCGGGCCCAGCGCGCGATCGAGATCTTCTGAACGATCTCGCCGATCTGGAACGGGAACTTCAGGCGCAGCGCATCCCATTGCGCGCGGCCTTCCGTCGAGCGCTTCCAGCGGTAGAAGAGGTAGGCCACGAGACCCACCCCCAGCAGGATCGCCCATCCGTAACCGGTGACGGCATGGGAGATGTCAACGCAGACCTGCGTCATCCACGGCAGCTGCGCACCCGAGGCGTTCGTTGCGAACTGCGCCAGCACGCTGGCGAACACCGGGACGACGTAGGCGACGAGCACGACCATCACGATCAGCGCGACCGTTGTCACGACCGAGGGGTAGACCATCGCTGAGCGCACCTGACGCCGCAGCGCGTCTTCCTTCTCGAGCTGATCGGCGATCCGCACCAGCGAATCCTCGAGCATGCCGCCGACCTCGCCCGCGTGGATCATCGACGTGAACAGCGGGCCGAAGACCTTCGGATGACGGCCCATGGCGTCGCTCAGCGGCAGGCCGGCCTCGACATCCTTGCGCACCTCGACGAGGATCTCCTTGAGCTTGACGCGCTCCGTCTGCTCCTCGAGCACGAACAGCGCGCGGAGGATCGTCATGCCCGATGAGACCATGGTCGCAAGCTGGCGCGAGAAGATCGCGAGGTCGCTGAGCGTCACGCGCTCCCACAGCGTCACGTTGAAGCTGCCGAGGCTGCGCTTCTCGACGATGTCGAGCACGATCAGCCCGCGTGTCTTGAGCTGATCGGAGACCACCTGCTTGGAATCGGCGTCGACCGTCCCATGCATCTGGGCGCCGCCCAAATCCATTGCCTTGAAGGCGAACGTCGTCATGCGACGAGCGTGACGCCGCCGAGCAGGCGGCCCAGCTCCTCCGGCGTCGATGACCGCAACTGGGCGAGCTCCTTGGTTATCTTCCCTGCGCGCACGAGCGTCGCCAGGGCGGCATCCATCGACTGCATGCCGACCGCGCTTCCGGTCTGGATCGCCGACGGAATCTGGTGCGTCTTGGCCTCACGGATCAGGTTGCGCACGCCGGGCGTCGGGACGAGCACCTCACAAGCGACGCAGCGCGCTGAACCGTCGGCGGTCGGCAGCAGCTGCTGGCTGACGATGCCCTGAAGCGTGACCGACAACTGAACCCGCACCTGGTTCTGCTGCTCCGGCGGAAAGACGTCGATCACGCGATCGATCGTCTGCGGCGCGTCCTGCGTGTGCAGCGTGGCCAGCACCAGGTGGCCGGTCTCGGCCGCCGTCAGCGCGGTGCCGATCGTCTCGAGGTCGCGCATCTCACCGACCAGGATCACATCGGGGTCCTCACGCAGCGCGGCGCGCAGCGCCGTGGCGAAGCTGGTCGCGTCGGCGCCCAGCTCACGCTGGTTGACGAGGCAGCGCTTGTGGTGGTGGAGAAACTCGATCGGATCCTCGATCGTGATGATGTGCTCCTCGCGGGAGGAGTTGATCTCGTCGATCATCGCGGCCAGGGTCGTCGTCTTGCCCGAGCCGGTAGGGCCAGTCACGAGCACGAGACCACGCGGCCGGCGCGCGAGCGTGTGCAGTGCGGCCGGAAGGCCGAGCTCGTCGATCGACACCATCTGCGCCGGCACGAGGCGGAACGCCGCGGCGATCACACCACGCTGGAAGAACGCGTTGACGCGGAACCTCGCCTTGCCCGGCACCACGTAGGCAAAGTCGAGCTGGAGATCGGTTTCGAGGCGCCGGCGCTGCTCGGTGGAGAGGATCGAGTAGATGAATTCGCGCGTGTCGTCTGGCGTCAGCGCCGGATAGCCGGCGATCGGGCGGAGTTGGCCCCGCTCGCGAAGCGTCGGCGGAGCGCCCGCGGTCAGGTGGAGGTCGGAAGCGCGTCGCGCAACCACCTCGAGAAGAACTTCGGAGAACTCAATCGCCATGGACGCTCACCAACCTATCGGCCGCTGGCGAGGACGCCTCAACGCCCGGCCCGTCGACCGCGCCGCCGGTCATTCGCCGTTGGCGTTGCGGTTGACAACGCGCGCAACCTCACTCACCGAGGTGCGGCCCTGCTTCACCTTCTCCAGCCCGTCGTCGCGCAGCCGCCGCATGCCCTGAGCGACGGCGAGCTCGAGCATCTCAGCCGCCGAGCGACGCTCGAGCGCGAGCGTGCGCACCTCGGGCGTCACGGTCATCACCTCGTAGATGCCGGTGCGCCCGCGGTAGCCCGAGCCGGTGCAGTGCTTGCAGCCGACGGCCTCATAGGCCTCGATGTCGGAGCTTGCGGTGTAGCCGTACTCGCGCAGCGTGTCCATCGGGAGAGTCACGCGACGCTTGCAGTGCGTACAGAGCACGCGCACGAGGCGCTGCGCGACGACGCAGTCGATCGCCGACGCGACGAGGAACGGCTCGACGCCCATCTCGATCAGGCGCGTGATGGAGGTCGCCGCGTCATTCGTGTGAAGCGTCGAGAGGACGAGGTGGCCGGTGAGCGCCGCCTCGGTTGCGATCTTCGCCGTCTCGCGGTCGCGGATCTCGCCAACCATGATGATGTCCGGGTCGGCTCGGACCATCGCGCGCAGGCCGGTGTCGAACAGCAGCCCGGCCTTTGGATTGACCTGGATCTGAGTGATGCCGTCGATCTGGTACTCGACCGGATCTTCGATCGTGATGATGTTCTTCTCAGTCGTGTTCACGGCGTTGAGCGCGGCGTACAGCGTGGTGGACTTGCCCGAGCCGGTCGGCCCCGTCACGAGCACCGCGCCATAGGGCTGCATGTACGCGCGCTCGAAGCGCTTCAGCTCCTCCGGCGCCATCCCCAGCTCGCTGAGGTCCAGCGTGACCGCGTTCTTGTCGAGGATGCGCATCACGATGCCCTCACCGCGGACGGTGGGCACGCTGACGACGCGAAGGTCGACCTCGTGGCCGTCGATGGCAAGCCCAACCCTGCCGTCCTGGGGCACCCGCCGCTCGGCGATGTCGAGCTCGGCCATGATCTTGATCCGCGAGACGACGCCGGCAGCCATCCGTCGCGGCACGCTCGTCACGTCGCGCAAGACCCCGTCGACGCGGAGGCGAACGCGGAGCTCCTTGCCGATGGGGATGATGTGGAGGTCGGACGCGCCGGCGTCCACGGCCTGCGCCACCAGCTGGTGCACGAGCTTGACGACCGGAGCGTCGTCAGCCGACTCGTGCAGCTCGAGGATCTCGGCCGCCCGGGTCTGCTGCTCCGCATCCTCCTCCTCGGCGCCAGTCTGCACGACATCGCCGAAGCGGGTCAGGCGTGCGATGACGGCCGCCAGGTCGTAGCTCGTCGCGACCGCGGCGCGCACCTCGAAGCCGGTGAGGATCGCGATGTCGTCGATCGCCAGGACGTTCGCCGGGTCGGACATCGCGACGAGCAGGGTTCGCTCATCGACGAATGCGATCGGCAGCGCGTCGTAGCGCTTGGCGAGCTGGCTCGACACGAGGTTCGCGGCGGCCATGTCGACGTTGAAGTTGGAGAGATCGACGTAGTCGAAGCCGTAGCGCTCAGCGCGCGCCTGCGCCAGCCCATCGGGGCTGATCGCGCCCTGGCGCAGCAGCACCTGCTCCGGAGCGTCGCCGCTGGCACGCGCGACCTCGATCGCCTCTGCGATCTTCTCGCGCGAGCACAGGCCGAGCTCGACGATGACGTCCAGCAGGAAGCGGTGCCCACCGGCGCGGGATGGCGGCTGCAACCCTGCGGCGTGCGTCGAGAACGCGTCGCTCGCCGGTGGCGCTGGAAGGCGGCCGTTGCCGGACGTGCCCTGCGCCTTGGAGGAGCCAGACTTCGCGGCAGACGCCACTGCGCGCGCGGAGCTAGCCATCTCGCTATGCCTCCGCGGCCGCGCTGCGCATCAGCTCACGCGGTGCATCATGCCCGGTCCAGAGCTCGAAGCTGAGGGCGCCTTGTTCGCTGAGAATCGTCAATCCGTCCACTATGTTCACACCGAGATCACTGGCCGTCATCAGTAGTTGGGTTGGGCGGCTGGCGTACACGAAGTCGACCACGATGGCACACCTACCAACAAGATCGGTTGTGAGACCGAGCGAGGCGAGCGCCGCGTTTCCCTCACTCGACCATTTGTCCAGCCCAACAGTAGTGCAGTTCAACAGCATATCTACCGGCTGCACGCGGTCAACCACCTTCACATCGAGCGCCTCGGCAAGCGCCCGCGCGCGCTCTGGGGTGCGGTTCCACACGGCAACGCTGGCACCCGCGTGGCGCAACGCCCACACGGCGGAGCGCGCCGTTCCGCCCGCGCCGAGCACGACCGCGCTGAGCCCGGCGGGGTCGATGCCGAGCGCGGCGATCAGGCCCGGCGCATCCGTGTTCTCGGCCCAGATCGTCCCGTCGGGCGTGAAGCTGAGCGTGTTGGCCGCGCCGATCGCGCGCGCACGCTCGCTCGCGTGATCGGCCAGCGTGAGCGCCGCCTGCTTGTGCGGCAGCGTCACGTTCGCACCAACGAAGCCGGCGCCCGGCAGCGCCCGCACCGTCTCTTCGAACAGCTCGGGCGGCACCGGGAGCAGCTGGTAGCTCCAGCCCTGCAAGCCGAGCGCGGCAAACGCCGCGCGGTGCATCGCCGGCGAGCGGCTGTGAGCGACCGGCCAGCCGAGGACCCCCAGGCGCCCGGAGCGCGGCTCCCCCGCCACGGCGACCACTACTTGCTTGTCGCCGACGGGCAGCCGTTGGCGGTGCCCACCTTGACCGCAGCGTTCCACGCGGCTTCGTCTACCTCGAACTGTGGAAAGCTGGCCGTGAACGTGAGCGCGCCACAAGCGTCGGGTTTGTCGATGAAATAGAGGTAGTTGACGTTCGCCGGATGCGCGGCCCAGTCGAGCGCCTGGAGATCGGGGTTGCTGATCGGCGTCGGCGGAAGGCCGTAGCTGCGACGCGTGTTGTATGGCGTCGTGAGCCGCAGATCGGCATTCGTCAGCCCGCCCGGCGGGTCGTGCAGGTAGTAGAGGAGCGTCGTGTCGAGACCGAGCGGCATCTGTAGCCGCAGCCGGTTGTAGATCACGGCGGCGACCTTCGGCCCGTCGCTCGCGAGCTTGGCCTCGCGCGGGATGATCGACGCGATCGTGATCACGTCATAGGGGGTGAGGTTCTTGCTCTCGGCGTAGCTCAGGTTGACCTTCTTGAAGTTCGCCCGGAAATCGTCAAGCTGATCGAGGACGAGCCCGCTCACGTTCTCGTGCGGGTAGAGGTAGTAGGTGTCCGGGAAGAGGAAGCCTTCGGGCGAGTAGACACCTGGGTGGGCGCCGTAGGCCTGCGGATCCAGCCCGGTGACGGAGATCTCCGAAGCCCGCGCGTAGTTGCCGCGGAGACCCGCCTTCTTGGCCAGCGCCGCGACCTGCGCCCGCGTCAGGCCCGGAGGGACGGTCACGATGATCTCGCGCGTGCTGCTCCCGGCGGCGGTCAGCGCGGCAAGCGCCGCGCCGTAGCTCATCCCGTGCTTGAGCGTGTAGACGCCGGGCTGGAGCTTCCCACCATCGCCCGCGAGCGAGGCGCGCAGGTTGAAGAAGAAGCTCGAGGAGATCACGCCATCGTGGGACAGCAGATCGCCGATCTGGCTCGCCGAGGAGCCGGGCGGTATCTCGACCGTGACGCTGCCCGAGCCGGAGCCATGGAACGGTTGGAACAAGGCGACGAGAAACCACACGCCGAAGATCACAACGGCGAGGATCGCGAGCGCGACGGTGCGGCGGATCATGATCCGGCGGCTCTTGGCCGATCGCGGGCCGCCACGCGGGAACGAGAAGAGCAGGCCACGCAGTCCGCCGGTCTTCTTCGGCGGCGGCGGGGCATGCGGGTCGACCCAGTCGAGATCGCCGGCCCAGTCGCCACCGCCAGCCGGATGAGCGCCCCGCCGCCGCCCCGACTGCTCGCCTCCGCGACCACCTCCCCACCAGCTCATCTAGCGCTCCTCGACACGACCATGGCCAACGCCACTCACACTACCGCGCGACCAGTCAAGCCAGCTCTCGAGCAGGTGGGCAGCCGCCCGCGAGTCCTCGCTCGCCTCGCGCGAGATGTCGCGGGCGGCGAGCCGCGTCGTCAGGCGTTCGTCGTAGAGCTCGACCGGAGTCTGCGGGCCAAGGCGTGCCCGCAGACGCTCGGCAAACGCCAGCGCCTCCGCGGTCTGCGCCGTCTCGCGACCGGACATCGCCAGCGGCAGGCCGACCACCACGGTGGCGATGCCGCGCTCGCGGACGAGCGCCGCGATCCGCCCGATGCCCGCCCTGGTCGCGGCCGCCAGCACCGGCTCGATCGGCGTCACCACGGTCCCGGTCTCATCCGCGACCGCGCAGCCACAGCGCGCGCTGCCGTAGTCGAGGGCGAGCACGCGCATCAGCCGCTGAGCGCCGCGCCGATTGCCGCCCGGGCCGCGGCGAGCGCGTCGCCGAGCTTGCCGACCTCGCTGCCACCGGCCTGCGCGAGCGTGTCGCGCCCCCCGCCGCCGCCGCCGAGCACTACCGCCGCCGCCTTGACGATCTCGCCCGCCCGCACGCCGCGCGCGACGATCGACGGCGCGACGCTCACGATCACGCTGACACGGCCGTCGATCGCACTCGCCAGCACGATCACCCCGTCGCCAACGAGCTGGCCCTTGACGCGATCCGCGAGGTCAGGCAGCGCCTTCGCATCACCCACCGCAATCGTCGCCAGCACCACCGGCACACCCCCCACCTCGACCGCCGCCGCCGCGAGCGCCGCCGGATCCAGGTCCGCTGCCACCTTGCCGCGCGCGGCCCGTTGCAGCTCGCGCAACTCCTGCTCCTGCGCCGCCGCCACCGCCAGGACGTTCTCCGGCACCGTCCGCAGCAGCCCCGCAACGGCCGTCAGCTCTCGGTCGTGCGCCAGCACGACCGAGACTGCGGCCGCCCCACTGACAGCCTCGATCCGCCGCACGTTCGCGGCGCTCGAGGTCTCGCTCAAGATCCGCAGGAGCCCGATCTCGGCTGTGCTGCGCACGTGCGTCCCGCCGCACAGCTCGCGCGAGAACTCCCCGTGGCCGACCTCGACCATCCGCACGACCTCGCCGTACTTCTCGCCGAACAGCGCCATCGCACCGAGCTCACGAGCCTCGTCGAGCGTCGTCGTGACCGCTCGCACCGGATGGTTCTCGACGATCCAGGCGTTGATCTGGTCCTCGACGTCGCGCAGCTCCGCAGCGCTCAGCGCCTTGCCGTGACTGAAGTCGAAGCGGAGCTTGTCGGGACCGACATACGAGCCGGCCTGGCGGACATGCGTTCCGAGCCGCTGGCGCAGCGCGGCGTGGAGCAGGTGCGTAGCGGTGTGGTTGCACTCCGTTGCGTGGCGCGCCGCGGGGTCGACGCGCGCGCGGACGCGCTCGCCCTCGTGCAGCTCACCCCGCTCGAGCACCGCTAGAAGCGCCTGGTCGTCGCCGAGCCGCACGACGTCGGCGACGCGCGCACGGCAGTCGCCGCGCTCGCACTCGATCACGCCGAGATCGGACACCTGGCCGCCGCCGACGGCGTAGAACGGCGAGTCGGCGAGCTTGACCAGCACGGTCCCGTTGCGCGGCTCGATCGCCGCTACGGTCGTCGCCTGCTCGGTCGTCTCGTAGCCGACGAAGCGCGTCAGGAAACCCGCCTGCTTCGCGAAGCGCCCGGCGTCCGCCCTTATGTCCACCGCACCAGAAACCCCACCCCCCGCGCTGCCGCTGGGCGAATGGGTGCGGCTGCGCTCGCGCTGGTCAGCCATCAGGCCCTCGAAGCCGGGCTCGTCGACCTCCAGGCCCGCCTCGAGCACCAGCTCGCGCGTCAACTCGAAGGGGAAGCCGAACGTGTCGTGCAGGCGAAAGGCGTCGTCGGCGCTGACCGGCCCGCCGGCGTCGCGGGCGCGCTCGATGTGCTCGCCGAGCGCCGCGAGGCCCTGCTCGAGGGTGTGGCCGAAGTGCTCCTCCTCGGCGGCAAGCCAGGTGTCGATCGCCTCCCGCTCACGCTGGAGCTCCGGGTAGGCGGCGCCCATCAGCTCGCGGACGAGCTCGCCGTAGCGCACGAGGAAGCCGGGCTGTAGGCCGAGCGCGCGGCCGTGCTGGATCGCCCGGCGCATCACGCGGCGCAGCACGTAGCCGCGGTCCTCGTTGGACGGCACGACACCGTCAGCGATCAGGAACACCATCCCGCGGGCGTGGTCAGCGAGGATTCGCAGGCTGCGGTCGGTGGACGGGTCGCCGCCGTAGCTGCAGCCGGAGAGGGTCTCGCCGAGCTCGATCAACGGCGCGAACTGGTCGGTCTCGAACACCGACGCAACGTCCTGGAGGATCACCGCGAGGCGGTTGAGCCCGAGGCCGGTGTCGATGTTGCGCGCCGGCAGCGGCGTGAGCACGTCACGCGGATCCTGGTTGAACGCCATGAAGACGAGGTTCCAGTACTCGAGGAAGCGCTCGTTCTCGCCGCCGGGGAGATCGTCGGCTGAGCCGAACTGCACGCCGCGGTCGAGGTACAGCTCGGAGCACGGACCGCACGGGCCGGTCGGCCCCGACTCCCAGAAGTTCTCCTTGCGCGCGCACGCCACGATCCGCTCGCGCGGCACGCCGACCACCTGCCAGGCCTCGATCGCCTCCTCGTCGGGCCCGAGTCCGAGCGCCTCATCGCCTTCGAACACGGTGACCCAGATGCGCTCCGCCGGGAAGCCGAACACCTCGCGCGAGAGCTCCCAGGCGAAGCCGATCGCCTCGGTCTTGAAGTAGTCGCCGAACGAGAAGTTGCCGAGCATCTCGAACAGCGTCAGGTGGCGCGCGGTCGTCCCGACGACGTCGAGGTCGACTGTGCGAAAGACCTTCTGGCAGCTCGTCAGGCGCGGCGCCGGAGGCTGCTCCGTGCCGGCGAAGTAGGGCTTCAGCGGGTGCATCCCCGCGACCGTCAGCAGCGCCGAGGTGTCGTTGGCCGACGGCACGAGCGAGTAGCTCGGCACGCGCAGGTGGCCGCGCGCCTCGAAGTAGGCGAGGTAGCGCTCGCGGATCTCATCCGAGGTCATATACGCGGAGATTACGGCGCGCGGCTAGACGATCGTCGCGTGACCGACGACCAGCTCGCCGTCCATCAGGCAGGCGAGCTGGCCGGGAGCAACGCCGTAGGCGGGCTCGTCGAGCTCGAGCGCGAGCGTGCCGCCGGCTCCTTCGCGCAGCCGCGTGCACGGCAGCGGGCGCTGGCGGTAGCGCAGGCGCACGCGGTCGAAGTGCGGCCGGTGGAGCACCGCGTCGCGCAGCGGAACGGTGCTGGTCGCGAGCGCCTCGCGCGGGCCGACGGTGACCGTGTTCGCGTCGGCGTCGGTGGCGAGGACGTACAGCGGCGTGCCGCCGCCGACGCCGATACCGCGGCGCTGGCCGACCGTGTAGTGGTGAGCTCCGCGGTGACGGCCAAGCGTCCGGCCGCGGGCGTCCAGCAGCGCGCCGTCGCGGTCGCCGAGCTGGCCGTGCCGGGCGAGGAAGTCGCTGGCAGAAATCCCGGCGAGGAAGCAGAGGTCCTGGGAGTCCGGCTTCGTGGCGACCGCCAGCCCGTAGCGGCGGGCGAGGTCGCGAACCTCGGCCTTGCGAAGCTCGCCGAGCGGGAAGCGCAACCTCGTCAGCGAGTCGGGGTCCAGCGCGGTCAGCGAGTAGCTCTGGTCCTTGTGGGGATCGGCGGCGACGCGCAGCAGGCCATCTCGCAGCCGCACGTAGTGGCCGGTGACGAGCTCGCTGGCGCCGAGGCGCTCGGCGAGGTCGAGCATCGCGTCGATGCGCACCTCGCCGTTGCAGCGCACACACGGGTTCGGCGTGTTGCCAGCCGCCTGCGCGGCCAGCCAGGGCTCGACGACGCCGGCACGGAACTCGGCGCGCAGGTCGATCGAAAGGTGCGCCATGCCGAGGGTGTGAGCCAGCGCGCGTGCGCTGCGCACGGCACTGGGCGAGCAGCAGCTGCGCTCGCCGTCGCCGTCTGCGTCGGACCACAGCTCGAGCGTGACGCCGACAGAGCGCGAGCCGGCGAGCACTCCGGCGACCGCGCTGTCAACGCCGCCGCTGAGCGCGACGAGCGCGCGACCCGGCGCGGGCGCGAGCCTTGCGTCGAAGCGCGCCGCCTCGCCGAGTGCCCGGTGCAGGGCATCGGCGGCGATCTCAGCACCATGGCGCTTGCCCGCCGACAGGCCGCCGAGCTCGCGAGCGATGTCGTCGGCGCTGACCCGCGCGGCCTCCAGCAGCGGGCGGCCCTCGACCAGCGACACCGCGGCGCTGCCCGCGGCAAGCGTCACACCGCAGCCCTGGGCGTCGAAGCCGGCGGCTGCGATGCGCTCGCCGTCGAGCGCGAGCGAGACGCGCAACAGATCGCCGCACGGCGTGCCCCCGGCGGCGCCGGTGTGCGACCCGCGCGGGGTCACGCCACGACCGAGCGGAGACTCGAGGTGCAGGGCGAGACTCACGCTCCCAGTATCGCGCGTGCGCGCGGCCCGAGGGAGGGGAGTTAATACCGAGCTCGCCGCGGGGTTGCGCCGCGGAGCGCCCCGAGAAAACGCGCAGGGCGATCGCTGAGCGCCCAGTCAGGCGAGGAGACCGTCGGGCGAGCGGAACGGACGCGTCCCCGGCAGGACACAGCACAGCGTCAAGTACCCGGTGACCGGCAGGGCCCAGGCCAGGTAGATGTCGTTCAGCTCGACCGCGTTGCCAGCCGGGGCAACCCACTGCACCAGCACCCACAGCGCCGCCACCGAGATCACCGTCACAACCGGGAAGCCGCGCCTGCGCAGCGCTTCGCTCACGGCGATTGCGACCAGGAACGGGACGTGGTGGTAGCTGATCGTCAACGGGTCCAGCAGGCAGCGGATGAGGAACAGCAACGCCAGCAGCAGCAAGGCGTCCGCGGCCGTCGGCTTCGCGAAGCGGCGCCAGAAGATCAGCGGTAGCAGCACGGCGAGCGCGAACACCAATGGGTGGCTGACCGCTGCGAGCGCGGCCGGTATGCCGTAGTCGGTAGCCACAGCGGCGCCCCCAGGACCGATGATCAGGTTGGTGTGGACGCGGTAGGCGAACCAGATGTTGGTCGGCGTCACATTCGATGTCGAGCCCTTCACGAGGACGAGGCCGGCATCCAGATTCTGCGACAGGAACCGACTCGGGTCGCCGATGAGCATCGGAGCGAGCAGCAGCGCGGCAACCCCGGCCGCGACCGCCAGCAGCCGCAGTCGATCTCGTGGGCAGACCAACAGAACCGGCAGGATCGCGAGCACCGCCCACTGCTTGGTGGCGATCGCCAGGCCGAGCAGGAGGCCGGCGAGCAGCGGGCTGCCACGGCTGGAGAGCAACACGGCGCAGGCGCAGAGCACCGCGCCGACGATCTCCTCGGGGTGCCCCCACCACAGCGCCTTCACCGTCAGCGGTCCCGCCAAGACGAACGCGAGCAGCAACGCCTGGAGCAGCCACCGCCATCGGCGCGCCGGCACGTTGGCGACCAGAAGGCCCATCGCCGCCGCCGCCACGAGAAGGCAGATGAGCGCGCCAACCCGGTACTGCGTCAGCTCATTGCCGGCGGCGGCGCGCACGACCGCGACAACCGGTGCGCGCAGCAGCAGCGTGGTCGGCCCCATGAACGGCTGGGTCTCGAAGAAGCGCGTCAGCGAACCGCTCGCCAGGGCATCGATCGGCGGGCCGGCGAAGTCGCAGCCCTTGCACGTCGGTCCCGGGTAATCCGCACCCAGCGGAGTGTTGAAGGCCGCGTAGGAGCACGCCGCGAGCGCCACGACGACCAGTGCCGCGCGGCGCACCGTCCCGCCGGACCAGGGCAGCATGCCGCCAACGTAGTCCGCTCGGCGGACGCCTGCTATCGGGCGGGCGCGGTGAGGCTACGGGGTCGCGCCGACCTGCGGGTTCTGCAGCTCCTTGGCGACGTTGTGCGCGGCCTGGATGTCATGCTGGAAGCCCGGCAGCGCCGGCTTGCCGGCCTTGATGACTGCTGGCGTGCCGCAACCGGCGAGCACCGCGCACACCACTGCGAGGACCGCGGCCGTGGATCTGCGACATGTGAGGAACTGTGCCATCAACGGGGTGATCGGTCGGAGCCGGGCGTCCGTCCAGCGCATTGGACATACGTGCCACTCGCGCTGAACGCCTCCAGTCCGTAGGCTGTGAACACAACGGTAATGCCTGACGGCGTTCTCCATCTTTCCTCGCTGGCTGGCAGCCCGCTGCTCGACTCGGCAAACGAGCGGCTCGGCCGTGTCCAGGATGTCGTTGCCCGCCTCGATGCGAGCGAGGATCTGCCACCCGTGATCGGCCTGCGCGCGGCCGTCGGCGGCCGCAGCCTGTTCGTGCCGATAGGGCGCATCGAGCGGCTCGAGCCGGACGGCGCTCACGCCGCCACGACCAAGCTCAACCTCGCCCAGTTCGAGCGCCGCCCCGGCGAGGTGCTGCTGCGCGCCGACCTGCTCGGGCACAGCTTGATCAACGTGAACGTGGCGCGCCTGGTCACGGCACGCGAGGTCGAGCTCGTCTGCGAGGACGGCGTCTGGCGTGTCGCCGGGATCGACACGAGCTTTGCAGCGCGCCTGCGCCGCCGGCTGCCGCGGGTGCTGCGGGGCAGCCGCGACGACGCCGGATTCGTGCCGTGGGGGCAGCTCGAGCCGTTCGTCGGCCACGTCCCGACGGCGCGGCTGCGCCTCGGCTACCGGCGGATCGCCCACCTGCACGCGTCGCAGATCGCCGACCTCGTCGAGGCGGCCAGCCACGATGAGGGCGAGGAGATCCTCGCCGCGGTGCGCCACGACAAGGAGCTCGAAGCCGACGTCTTCGAGGAGCTCGACGACGAGCATCAGCTCGAGTTCCTCGAGACCCGCTCAGACCGCGAGGTCGCCTCCGTCCTCGCGCGGATGGCGAGCGACGACGCCGCTGACCTGCTGCTCGAGATCAAGCAGGAGCGCCGGCTGCCGGTGCTCGAGCTGATGCCGGCGACCAAGCAGCGCAAGCTCCGGAGCCTGCTCGGCTACAACCCGTCAACCGCCGGCGGCGTGATGAGCCCTGACTTCGTTGCCGTGGCGAGCGGTGCGACCGTCGCCGACGCGCTGGCGGCGGCGCGCAAGCACGACATGCCGCCTGAGGTGCTCCATTCGATCCTGCTGACCGGCAAGGGCGGCAGGCTCGACGGGCTTGTCACCGCCGGTGCGTTGATCAGCGCCGAGCCAGGCGAGGCGCTGTCCGAGCTCGCCGTAGCGAACCCGCCGTCAGTCAGCCCCGAGGCCGACATTCCCGAGATCGCGCGGCTGATGACCGACTACAACCTGGTCTCGCTGCCGGTGCTCGACAGCGAGGGGCAGCCGATCGGAATCGTGTCCGTCGACGACATCCTCGAGCTGATGCTGCCTGACGATTGGCGACGGCGTTTTGGCGTCGCCCGCGAGTAACATGCCGGCGATGGACGATCCGACGAGCGCACTGCAAGACAGCGAGCCTCCGCGAAGTCGCGGTCGCACGGCCGGCCACGTCGGCACCCTCGTCCGCGCTCGCTGAGTCGCACCTGAGGGCCTCCGAACGGCCGCCGCGCGATCGTCGCCGCGGAGCGCGAAAGGAGGTGAATCAGGATGGCAGGCTCGACGCCGACGCGCCCCGGCGCGAAGATCACGCGCGAGCGCGCGGTGCTCGACAGTGCCCACGTCGGCGACATCCAGGGCGCCTTCGGCACGATCGACCAGTACGACACGAAGCGTCGTCGCGGCTCACGCGCACGCCTGGTCGCGCTGCTCGCGATCATCGGTCCCGGGCTGATCGTGATGGTCGGCGACAACGACGCCGGTGGCGTCTCGACCTACGCACAGGCCGGCCAGAACTACGGCACCAGCCTGTTGTGGGTGCTGCTCCTGCTGATCCCGGTGCTGATCGTCAACCAGGAGATGGTGGTACGGCTCGGCGCCGTCACCGGAGTCGGCCACGCACGGCTCATCGCCGAGCGCTTCGGCCGGTTCTGGGCCTGGTTCTCGGTCGGCGACCTGTTCGTCCTCAACTTCCTGACGATCGTCACCGAGTTCATCGGCGTCAACTTCGCGCTCTCCTACTTCGGCGTTTCGAAGTACTTGTCGGTGCCGATTGCCGTGGCGCTGCTCGTCGCGATCACGGCCGGCGGCAGCTTCCGCGCGTGGGAGCGGGCGATGTTCGTCTTCGTCTTCGCGAACTTCCTCGTCATCCCGCTGTTGTTCCTCGCCCACCCCCAGGTGAGCCCGATCGCGCAGCACTTCGTCGTCCCGGGCGTTCGGGGCGGCGCAAACTCAACCTCGATCCTGTTGATCATCGCGATCGTTGGCACGACCGTGGCGCCCTGGCAGCTGTTCTTCCAGCAGTCCAACGTGATCGACAAGCGGATCACGCCTCGCTGGATCAACTACGAGCGGCTGGACACCTGGATCGGGGCATTCATAGTCGTGATCGGAGCCGCGGCGCTGATGGTGATCTGCGCGTTCGCCTTCGCAGGCACCCCCCACTTCGGCAGCTTCTACAACGCCGGCGACACCGCACTCGCGCTCCGCTCGACGCTTGGCTCCCTCGGCGGTGCGTTCTTCGCGGTGGTGCTGCTCAACGCCTCGCTGATCGGAGCCGCGGCGTTGACGCTCGCCACCAGCTACGCGTTCGGCGACCTCACGAGCACACGAAGCTCGCTGCACCGCAGTTTCAGGGAAGCCAGGTCGTTCTACCTGATCTTCGCCGTCCTGGTCGCCGGCGCGGGCGCAATCGTGCTGATCCCGGGCGCTCCGCTCGGCGTGATCACCACGGCGGTCCAGGCGCTCGCCGGAGTGCTGCTGCCGAGCGCAACCGTCTTCCTGCTGTTGCTCTGCAATGACCGCGACGTGCTCGGACCGTGGTGCAACTCAACGTGGCTGAACGTCCTTTCGAGCATCATCATCTCGGTGCTCGTACTGCTATCGCTGATCCTGATGGCGACGACCGTCTTCCCCCACATCGACGTCGCCGCTTTCGCGTTGATCGGTGCCGCAGTGCTGGCGCTCATCCTGCTCGGCTTCGCTGCGGCAACGCTGCGGGCGCAACGCTCCAGCGGCGGCGTCACGGTGGTCGATGGCGGCCCGCAGATCCCGAAGCAGCAGTGGACGATGCCTCCGCTGGCGCTGCTCCAGCGTCCCGTAGCATCACGCGCGCGCAGCGCCGCGCTTGCCGGAATGTGGGCCTATCTGCTGCTGTCGGTCGTGATGCTCGCCGTCAAGGCAGCGCAGCTCGGCGGAGCGTGAGCGGTGGATCTCGAGACCGCGATCCGCACCCGCCGAACGCACAAGGCGTTCGCCCCCGAGCCGGTGAGCCGCGCCACGCTGCTCGAGCTGTTCGAGCTGGCGCGCTGGGCGCCCAACCATCACCTGACGGGCCCCTGGCGGTTCCGCGTGCTCGGCGATCAGGCGCGCACGCTGCTCGCCGCGGAGGCGGAGCGCGACGCCTCAGGGTCCGCAGCCAAGCTCGACCGCGCCCCCACGCTGATCGTTGCCAGCGCCGCCGGCAGCGAAGCGGTCGCCGAGCGGCGCGAGGACCTTCTCGCAACCGCGATCGCCGCCTACATCGTGCTGCTCGGCGCGCACGCTCGCGGGCTCGCCGGCTACTGGCGCACCGTGCCGCTGCTCGATCAGCCGCCGGTCCGTGCCGCCCTGTCGATCGCCGCCGACGAGCAGCTCGTCGGCCTGCTGCACCTCGGCTATCCGATCCAGGAACAACGCGTGCCCGCACGCGCGGGCGTCGAGGATTTCGCCTTCTTCCTGCCCTAGCTGGAGCGCTTCAGGCCAGGCGCAGTCCCAGCTCGCGCAGCGCCGCCGCGTCGACCGGGGCCGGTGCGCCGGTCAGCGGGTCGGCGCCGCTGGCGGTCTTGGGGAAGGCGATCGCGTCGCGGATCGAGTCGCGCCCGCAGAGCATCGCGACGATCCTGTCGATCCCCAGCGCGATCCCGCCGTGCGGCGGCGCGCCGTATTGCAGCGCGTCGAGCAGGAAGCCGAAGCGCGCCTGCGCCTCCTGCGCGGACATGCCGAGCACCTTGAAGACCTGTTCCTGGATCTCGGGCGTGTGGATGCGGATCGATCCGCCGCCAAGCTCGACGCCGTCGCAGACGAGGTCATAGCCGCGCGAGCTCAGCGCGGCGGGATCGGCGAAGTCGAGCTCGCTCGTACCCTCCGCGGGGGCGGGCGCCGTGAACGGGTGATGCACGGCGCTGAACCGCCCCTCGCCCTCACTCCACTCGAACATCGGGAAGTAGCGCACCCACAGCACGTCGTGGCGGTCCGCCGGGACCAGGCCGAAGCGCTCGCCAAGCTCAAGCCGCAGCGCGCCAAGGGCCTGCGCAGCGACCGCCTCGCGGTCGGCGACGAACAGCAGCAGGTCATCGTCGCCGGCACCGAGCTCGCGATTCACGGACTCGATCGCCTTCGTCGTGAAGAACTTGGCCAGGTTGCCGCGCCAGCCGCCCCCCCCAACATAGATCGGGGCTACAGCCCTGGCGCCGTAGCGCTGCACGACATCGTTGAGTCCGTCCTGCTCGGCGCGCGAGAGCTCGCGCGGGCCGGCGTTGATCGCGCGCACGACGCCGCCGGCGCCGAGCACCGACTCGAAGACCTTGAACTCGCTGCCGGCGACGAGCGATGAGACGTCGTGGATCTCCAGACCGAAGCGGGTGTCGGGGCGGTCGATGCCGTAGCGAGCCATCGCGTCGGCGTAGTGCAGCGCCGGCCACGGCGGCGCCGGCACGGTGAAGCCGGCGGCCGCGAAGACGCGCTCCATCACGCCCTCGGTCAGCGCGATCACGTCGTCCTCGCCGACGAACGACATCTCGATGTCGAGCTGCGTGAACTCCGGCTGGCGGTCGGCGCGCAGATCCTCGTCGCGGAAGCAGCGCGCGATCTGGAAGTAGCGCTCGTAGCCGGCGATCATCAGCAGCTGCTTGAACAGCTGCGGCGACTGCGGCAGGGCGTAGAAGCTGCCGCGCGCCATCCGCGCCGGGACGAGGAAGTCGCGCGCACCCTCCGGCGTCGCGCGGGTCAGGATCGGCGTCTCGATGTCGAGGAAGTCCTGCGCGCCGAGGTGCTCGCGCATCGTCGCGATGACCTCGTGGCGCAGCGTCATCGCGTCGCGCATCGACTCGCGGCGCAGATCGAGCGCGCGGTGGCGCAGGCGCAGCATCTCGTCGACCGCAACCTCCTCGTCGATCGGGAAGGGCGGCGTCGGCGAGGTGGCGAGGACCTCGAGCTCGGCGACCTCGAGCTCGATCTCGCCGGTCGCCATCCCCGGGTTGATCGTCTCTTCGCTGCGCGCGACGATCGTCCCGAGCACGCTGATCACCGCCTCGCTGCGCAGATCGTGCGCGCCGGCGTGGGCGGCGGGCGCACTGTCGGGGTGGAACGCGAGCTGCAGCAGGCCGGAACGGTCGCGCAGGTCGATGAACACGAGCCCGCCGTGGTCGCGGCGGCGGTGCACCCAGCCCGCGACGCGCACCTCCTGACCCACGTCAGCGGAGCGGAGGTCGCCGGCCCATTTGGTGCGGTAGCTGTTGGGCGCTGGCTGACGCTTCACGACGAACGCACCTGACTGACTACGTCGTCGCGAGCGATGGCTCGCTCCGTGCCCGCTTCGCGGTCACGGAGCCTCGCCGAGTCGGGCTGGAGGATTGCGACATAGCGGGCATTCAGCCGCTCGGCGTGCTTCAGCTGACCCTTGAGCGAGCGACCGGCCAGCTCCATCTCCGCGCGCAGGCCGGCAGCCCGGGCTTCTCGCGTCAGCTCGAAGGCGTCGACACGTGCACCCTCGTGTGCGACGTAGAGGTCAAGTGGCGTGTCAGTGAGCGTGTTTTGCTCGCCTGTGGCGAGCAACACCCGCTCGATTCCCGCCGCCCAGCCGATACCCGGCGTCGGTGGCCCGCCGAGCAGCTCGACGAGGCCGTCGTAGCGACCGCCGCCGGCGACCCCCGATTGCGCGCCGAGCGCGTCGCTGGTGAACTCGAACAAGGTACGGGTGTAATAGTCGAGACCGCGGACCAGCGTCCAGTCGATCTCGTAGGCGATGTCGGCGCGGTCGAGCAGGCGGAGCACTTCCTTGAAGTGCTCCGCGTCTGCGTTGGTCAGCCGGTCGAGCAGCCGCGGCGCCGCGGACATCACCTGGCGTGTGCCCGGATCATCCGAGTCGAAGGCGCGCAGCGGGTTCAGGTCGATGCGGTCGCGGACGTGCGGCGCGAGCTGCGCCTCGTGTGCGTGGAGGTAGGTGGCCAGCTCCTCGCGGTAGGCGGCACGCGTACTCGGGCTGCCCAGGCTCGACAGCCGCAGCCTGAGCCCTGTTGCGTCCAGCCGCGTAAGCAGCTGATGCAACAACAGGATCGACTCGGCATCGAGCGCCGGGTCCTCGGAGCCGAGCGCCTCCGCGCCAACCTGCGAGAACTGGCGGTAGCGGCCGGCCTGCGGGCGCTCGGCGCGGAAGAAGCTGCCGACGTAGTAGAGCTTGACGGGCGCCGGGAGCTTGTGCATGCCGTGCTCGACGTAGGCACGGCAGACCGGCGCGGTGCCTTCGGGTCGCAGCGTCAGCGAACGCCCACCGCCGTCGTCGAAGCTGTACATCTCCCGCTGGACGATGTCGGTCGCCTCGCCGACGCCGCGCGCGAACAGCTCGGTCGCCTCGAAAGCCGGCGTCTCGATCCGGCCGTAGCCGGCGGGCTCGAGCACGTCGCGCGCGGCTTGCTCCAGGCGCCGGCGCAGCTCGGACTGCGCAGGCAGCACATCGAACGTGCCGCGCGGAGCGGTGAGCTTCGCGCTCACCCGCCGGCCGACACGCGCAGCTCGGCAAGGAACGGGTTGTGGGCGCGCTCCTGGCCGAGGGTGGTGAGGGACATGTGACCCGCGTAGACGCGCGTGTCGTCCGGGTAGGCGTCGAGCAGCGCGCCGATCGACGCCAGCAGCGTCGACCAGTCGCCGCCCGGCAGATCGACGCGCCCGACCGAGCCGGCGAACAGCACATCGCCGCTGAAGATCGCCGCGTGGGCCGGGATGGCGTACGTGAGGTGCCCGGGGCTGTGGCCGGGTGTGAAGTGGACGTCGATCTCCAGGCCCGCAAGGTCGAGGTGCTCGCCGCCGCTCAGCAGCTCCTCAGCCTCATAGCCCTCGAACGGCCCGAACCCGGTCATCCGCATGTAGGTGTTGATGTCCGCCAGGATGTGGCGCTCGAGCGCCGGGCAGTAGACGGGCGCGCCGGTGTGACGCGCGAGCGGCGCGACCGCCCCGACGTGATCGAAATGGGTGTGCGTAACGAGGATCGCGTCGATCGCGACACCGAGCTGCGCGATCGCGGCGATCAGCCGTTCCGCCTCGTCGCCGGGGTCGATCAGGAGCGCGCGCTCCGAGCCATCGGGCCGGACGATGTAGGTGTTCTCGCCAACCGGCCCCACGATGAGCGTTTGGACATCGAGCCCGCTCATCGTGCGGCCTTCTTCCGCTGCGCACGCCGGTACATCCACAGATCGGTGTAGTAGATCATCGGCGTGTAGAGCAGCAGGATGATCGGCAGCCATGGGAGGTTCACCACTGGCGACTTCTTACTCAGCAGTGTGACGATCACATAGACGACAACCGCCGCCGCCGCCCCGCGCCACAGCGCGCTCTTCCATGTCGGCGGGAGCTCGTAGCGCTTCACGCGGGTTGTGCTCGTGCTCTTGGCGCCTTTCGGGGTGCCCGTCCGGCCGCCGCCGCTCCCCTTCTCCGCCGCGGTTGGCTTGCGCCCCGTGCGTCCACGGGCTTCGATCATCCCGGCGGCGTTGCCGCGATGCTTGGTCGAGCGCCGGCGTCTCGTAGCGCGTGCCATGACTAGGCGAAGGGTAGTGGTAGCGCGTTCTCGGCGAGCTGGCGGTCGCGATCGAAACCGCGCAGCTCGAGCTCCGGCGGGAAGCCATCGAGCGCCGCCCGCGGAACGAGCCCGACGATCTCCCCGGCCGCAACCGGCGCGTAGCCGGCGACGCGCTCGACGATCGCAGCGAGCGGCGTTGCGTACGGATCCTCGACGTTGATCGATACCTGCACGATGTTGCCGCGCGAGGTGAGCTCAACGGCGATCGCGCCAATCGATCCGCTGACGCGGATGCGATCGGCGATTTCCCTCGCCGTCGCGAGGGTCGCCGGTGCGGCTAGCTCGAGGTTGAACGCGACGAGCGGTGGGCGGGCGGCGACGAGCGTCGCGCCTGCGGTCGGGTGCAGCTGGTGTGGTCCGAAGTCCGGGGTGAGCTCACCGGAGACGATGCGGCTCTGGAGTCCCTGGCGTCCACCGCGGCGAATGTCGGCACGGGCGCGGCCGCCGGCCAGGGCGCCGTAGAGGAACACGGGGACCTCGAGCGCTGAGGAGATCAGCTCGGCGGTGAGCAGAGCCTCGGCACAGGCGGCCCCGCGAAGCTCCGGCGTGAAATGGACGATCGGAGCCACGTCGAGCGCGCCGACGTGCGGGTGAGCTCCGCGCGGATCGTCGAGGTCGATGCGTGCGACCGCCTCGCGGGCGCCGGCGAGCAGCGCCTGTGCGAGCGAACCCGGCTCGCCGGCCAGCGAGAACACGGAGCGGTGGTGGTCGAGATCGCTGTGGCAGTCGAGCAGCCGCGCCTGGAGGGCGAAGGCCGCGCCGATCGCATCGATGACGCCACGGTCGCGCCCCTCCGACACATTCGGCACGGCGACGAGCGGCATCACCTCACGCACGCCCCTGACGATACGACGCCCACCGGCTCGCTCTACACTTCCCCACTCCCGCCGGAGTAGCTCAGTCGGTCAGAGCAGCGGAATCATAATCCGCGTGTCGGGGGTTCGAGTCCCTCCTCCGGCATACCAGGACAGCGCCAGAATCCCCCGTATTTGCTGGCGTATTGGGCGATCCGAGTCGGCCGGACGCAACCGCCACGAACGGCTGCAAACCGCTCCGATCCTGACAATTGTTTGCACTTTGTTTGCACTCTTCCCGGTTCGGGACGCGCTGCGGTCGGCTGCGGCGAGTAGCGGCGACCAGTCGCGGAGATCGAGGTCGATCCACGGTGACTGATGCCGCGGCGTCATCGAGCGCTGTTGCGTGCGGCGAGATAGGTATTCAGCCGATCCGCGGCCCCGTCCGGGCCGGCGGGCTGGGGTAGCAGCTTTACGTAGCGCTCGGTGGCCTGGAGTGAGCTGTGGCCCATGTACTCCATCAGCTCGCGCAGCGTGTACCCGGCAGCCATGAGGAAGCTGGCGTAGGTGTGTCGGCATTCGTGCAGGCCGATCGGTTCGAGCGCGAGCGGCTGCTTGTGCTTTTTCGCGTCGGCGACTGCGTGGCTCCACGCCTTTGTCGCGCGTGGGATCAGGCGTCCGGATGTCAGCGAGAGGCGGCCGAGCACGCGTCCGTGTTCGGGGCGTCCTTGTGACTCAGCCGCGCGGACGAGGATCGGCTTGAGCGGTTCGGCGATCGGGAGCCGGCGGTTGGTACCCGCCTGGCTCTTTGACTTGCGCACGATGAGCCAGAGTTGGTGGAGGTCGACGTCCTGCCATTGGAGGCGGTCCATCTCGCTGCGGCGCAGGCCGGCGTAGAACGCGAGCGCGAACGGCACGCGGTCTGATGGAGTGAGCGGTTCGAGCAGGGCCTCGGCCTCCTCAGCGGTCGCGACCCGCTCGCGTGGGACCTCGTCGACGGGCGGCATTTCGACTCCGGTCGTTGGGTTCGTTTCGACGAGACGTCGGGTCGGTCGCGCGGCCCAGCCGTAGATCGCTCGGGCGACGGCGAGGTGGTTGGCGATGCGCGAGCGCGAGAGGCCGTCGCGGGAGAGGCGATCGACAAACAGCTGCCATTCTCGCGGGCTCACGTCACCGGCCGGGCGCGCGCCGAACTCTGGCATGAGGACCATGCGAAGCGAGCGGTCGTAGCCCTCCAGCGTGGTGTCGGCGTAGGCGCGACGGTTGCCGCGACGCTTACCGATGCGTCCTTGCGCGACGCCTTCCCACCATTGATCGGCGAGATCCTTGAAGGTCGGGCCGGCGACCGCCCGTTCTAGGAGGAGCTCCTCTGCGTTCTGTCCCGCGCCGGCGAGCCATGAGAGCGCCTCGTTGATGTCGCGGTAGCTGCGGCTGGTAATGACCTTGCCGCTAGCGGGATGGCGTCGGCTCGCGCGGTAAGCCGGATTGCAGCGGCATCGCTCGCCGCCGTCGTCCGTTCGCGGGCAGCCCTTGCGATGGCGGACGTAGACCCCGGGGTGTTTGGTGCGCTGCCAGCTCGCCGCACTGGCGCTGGTCATAGGTTCGTAAAGGTGTTGCGCCACTTGCTAGTAGCTCGCGAGCCGGGAGGCTAACGCTCGGATGCGTCGCGTCGGTCGTGTCGGGCGAGCTGCGTTCAGCACATGCCGGCGAAGTGGTGTGCGTGCTCGTCGCACCAGCGCTCGAGCTCCCGCAGTGGGACGAGCACGAGCTGCCCGCAAGGGACGAGTTTGATGACGGGTTGGACGCGGCGCTCGAAGGTGTCGATGCTCATTCCTAAGCTGGCCGCCGCTTCTTTGCGCGTGACGAGGTAGCGCGGCACGTTCTGTACCGGCCGCGCCGTCGGGCGCCTCACGGGAGCGACGATGGTCGTCGTCTGCCCGTTGACTGCCGCTGGCGCTGCCGGCTTGGTGCTCTTCGCGGCGCGCGTTCGCGTGGGGCGACCTGCAGGAGTTAGCGCGGTCTCCTCCGGTCTCACGCTGTCAAGCAGGAGCTGCAGCTGGGATGTGGGGTCAACCGTCCTGCTTCTGCGCGATGACATTTTGTCCGGTGATTCCGATGTTCGAGGCTTGCGATGGGCAAAGCAAGTTAGCAAAGTTCAAGCGATTTGGTAACTTTGAAGATATGGTTGCGACCGATACCCATACGCTCGGCGGCGGTAGGCGTGAGCGAGCCTGACGATCACGCTGGCGAGTCTGAGCTGGAGCGGGTGCTGCGCGTCTCCCAGGAGATGTGGGACGAGGCGGTAGCCGGGCACCGGTTGGCGCCGCCGGACGCCGGGTTCAGCGACCGGCTCGGGAGGCTAGCCGTCGCAGCCCATAGCCAGGCTGAAATCTGTGAGATCGCCTACCACGAGGGATTCAACTGGATACCCCGCACGGGACCGTCCGATCCGCCGTGGGAGCTTCACCCTGAGTCGGGACGTCGGGGGCCGGTCGAGCTCTGGCGTCGCTTCGACGAAGCAGTCGCCCAGTTCGCCCGCGTGGGGCGAGGCACCAACCTGCTGGCGGTTGCGACCGCTCTCGGCCGGATCGCGGGCGCCGCAGGCTATTTGTCTGAGGCCATCGGGCGCGCGGATCGAGCAAGCGGCCTGCTGCCGCCCTCAGACGAAGACACGCCCGAGTACTGGATTAAGGTCGTGGATCCGTGGGGCGTCGCGCCATCTGAGCCTCCCGCGCCGCCTGAGAACTGACGCCATCGGGATCACGATAGATGGGAGTCGGCGCGGGATCCCATACGCCGCGGCGCGTGGTCCTGACCCCGGCGGTGGCGTGTGCGCGTGCCAATAGCTCATCCACGTCCTCGCGTCGCACGCGAAACGCGCGACCAACCCGAAGCGCCGGCAGCGTGCCGCGCTCGATCCAGTTCCGGATCGTCTGCGCGGTCACATCTAGGGTCGCAGCGACCTGCGGCACCGTGAGAAACGGGCCGCCGTCGGGGGATGCGTGTTCGCTGGCGTCGGTCACGAACACAGCTTAAGTGTCTCCGAGTCACGCAGTGCTCGGTGAACCGGTCGCCGGTATCGCAGCCGTGGCTCGCTGCGGTTCGTTGCGGCGAGTCGCGGCCCTGCTTGTAGCGGGAAGCTGCAGCTCGACTGCTCGGTCGTCGAACACCGCGCGGACCTCTAACCGACCGCCGAGAGCGCCGATGTAGCCGCCGAGCGTCGCAAGGCGTGGATTTGGCTCATGCTCGACATGGGAGATCGCGCGCTGCGACGCCGCCATCCTTTCGGCAAGCGCGACCTGAGTGAGACCAGACGCCTGACGAAGCCTGGCGAGCGTTTCCTGCCTGCCCTCCCCCGCAGCGCTGTCGGTCCGAGACGCTGCCGATCCGGGTCGCGAGTGCTGCGGTCGCGCGCGACGCTGCCGTTTGGACTTGGCCATGTTCGGTCCATTCTATACGTTATAGCGGCTAGCCGGAATAACGTCACCCTGGGTGATACTGTGTGCTGAGCGAGCGAAGCGAGAGAGGCAGGGTAGCTTTGGTCGGAGGTGGGGTTGCGGTTGGGAGTTGGCAACAGTGTGCTGACGGTGGGGGGATCGGTAGCGTTGATCCAGGTCGCGCTGTAGCTGCCGTCGTCGGCGAGTGCGAGCTGGATCGAGTCGGGTGGCGTTGGGTGGACTGCGACTGCCGCAGCCATCGTTTCCAACTCGCGTCGTGAGAACTCGAACGGGCCGACTGGGATGAGCTCGAGCGTCGGCTCGCCGCCGCGAGGGATAGCGATCGTCTCGAACTCGTCGACGATCGCTTGCAACTCGGTGGCGCTGAGGCCGATCGTGGTTGGCTGGCGTTCGCTCATGTCAGCTACTCGATCGGTGAGGCTCCGCGGCCGCGCAGCCCGGCTTACAGACGCGCCAGCGCTACCAACCCGCCTATCCGCATACGGTGACGTGCCCGGGAGCCCGCAACGAGCCTACTGGAGAGCGGCGGCCCAACCGCAGTGGGACCGCCGGCGTGGCCGACTGGTCCGGGGTTACCGGTGTCGCCATCGGGCGCGGTGTGGGCTACGATTTGGTGGCGCTCGCTCTCGTGGAGTTCTCCGAGTCTGCTGTGAACCGCACCCCCCCTTTAACGACTTCGCCTAGGCACGGTGACGTGTTGACCGCGATCTCCGATGGGATGGTCGCGCTGTTGAAGGAGTTCTACGGTCACGGTCCGACGCGGACGAAGTCCTATTACGCGGATGACCTCGTCGTGTGCGTGCTGCGCGGCGGCTTCTCGCGCGTCGAGCAGACGCTGCTGGAAGGAGGCCGGGGTCCCGCGGTGATCGAGCAGCGCATGGCGTTTCAAGACCTGATGCGCCACCGCTTTGAGGAGGTCATCGAACAGGCGACCGGGCGGCGCGTGATCGGCTTCATGAGCGGCAACCAGCAGCACCCGGACATGATGTGCGAGGTCTTCGTTCTCGCCCCGACGGACCTGGTGGACCACGCCGAGCTTGCAGCCATCGCGCCGCGCTCGTTCGCTGACTGACCGACCCGCCCGCCCGCCCGCGTGGACTGTTCAGGCGTGGTGCTCGGGTTCGTGTCACCAGGGGCAAAGTAGCCGGCTCCCGCGTCCTCCCTCGGGGCGGATCCAGTAGCGGGAGGCCTGGGTCGCGCGCTGCTCGTCGGTTCTGGGTGTGCGGTTCGCGCAGGTCACGGCTCGTGCCTGGGCGTGGAGAGAGCGTGGTCGTGTGCCTTGTGGGATGTGTCTCGCTGCAGCGTGCCGACGATGGGATGTCACTCGCTCGCTCGCACTGGTGCCGCGCTTCGTGACGGTGTATCGGTTCCTCGTCGCCGGCGACCGTTGTTAGCGGTCGTGTAGTTTGGTGCGCGCGCGGTCGGCGCGTTGAACGAGCTCGTCAGCGCGTTCGCCTGGTGCGAGGGCGGCGCAGCCGACCCTGATCGCAGCCGGATCTGGGTCTGCTGCGAGCGCGGCTTGGACCGAGCCGAAGCGTCGGGTCGCATCTTCCAGCGTTGCGTCCGGCAGCACGTACAGGAAGTCGTCGCCGCCGAGGCGAACGCTCAGGTCGCAGGAGCGAAGCTGAGCACGAATCGCCTCGACCACCCGTCTCAGCAGAGCGTCGCCCGCCGTGCGGCCGCGGGTGTCGTTGACGTGTTTGAGGCCGACGACATCGACGTAGGCGACAGCAAGAACGCCACTACCGCGGCGGGCGCGATCGATCTCGTGATCGAGACCAGCGAGGCCAGGCGCCCGTGCGCGCGTACCGGTCAATCCGTCAGCCTCTGCTCGCGCCACCTGAGTGCGCAGGGCCGCCCGAGCCTCTTCGACGTCCGCGCGATCACGTGCAGCCCGTTCGCGACCGGCGGCAGCTTGTTCGCGGTCAGCCGCGGCGCGAAACCGGCATTCACGCGCCGCGGTGCGGGCAGCTGCGGCCCGCCGGCGAAACTCGGCGGCGCTCGACACACGCTCCCAGCCCGATGCAGGAGCCTGGTCGACTGGATCGTCACCTGACCTGCGACGCGCCACGGATGACCTCCGACTACCGTGCGACATCCTCGCGTGACTATGCCAATTGTATCAATCGTGTCCAAGGTATCGACGCGTACATCCGCGCGAAATCCAACGCTCAGTGTTTGTCGCCAACCGACTCCGCGCGGCGGTGTCGGCCCAGCGCTCGGGTTCGTCACCACGGGCAAAGTAGCCGCCCCACGCGTCCTCCCTCTGGGCGGTTGCGGTAACGGAGGCGTGGCCGGGTCGCGTCCCAGGATTGCTGTAAATAGCCGTCGGGTGCTGTCGAGGTGACGGCGTAGGTTCCCTCAAGTCCTGCAAGACGATGAAGGAGGCCTACGCCGTGAAACGCACCGTACCGCCATCG
>Ga0187860_1000103_pt1 | contig 81613 bp, 78 predicted proteins | sample June2016WEW_10_4_FD_132981 | JGI IMG/M metagenome (GOLD analysis project Ga0187860, IMG submission 132981) | Peatland microbial communities from SPRUCE experiment site at the Marcell Experimental Forest, Minnesota, USA - June2016WEW_10_40 | ecosystem: Environmental > Terrestrial > Soil >...
CCGTCGCCACCCACAACGACCCTTGCTCACTCTGTCGGGTTCCCATCGCCATCCAACACATTGTAGTATTGTCGATCGAATCTGGCGATCCATCGCTCACTGACTTTCACCACGGGCTGTTAGACTACCCTGGGATGAATTTAATCGCGTGCCGGTCGCAGGAGTTACAAATATAGCGCGACTTTCCGAGATGCTTGATGCTGCTGTAATCGCTTTCCTGCTCGTGACCGGCGAGGACGAGCTCAAGGACGGAACCATGCAGGCACGCATGAACGTCGTACACGAGGCCGGACTTTTTCAAGGAAGGCTGGGCTTCACCAAGGCGATAATCCTGCTCGAAGAAGGCTGCGAAGAGTTCAGCAATATCCAGGGCCTCGGCCAAATTCGTTTCCCGAAAGGTAATATCCAGGCCGCCTTCGAAGAGATCAGACGCGTTCTGGAACGGGAGGAAATTCTCGGCGTTGATGCGGAGGCCCAATCATGACGGCAGCTACGCCATCGCAAGCGACCACGGTAAGGTCGCTATTGGTTGGCTGGGCAAACGAGCAGGACGCGTGGGTTCGGCATCTCGTATCTGAGGTTATCGTCAGCCGGAAAGCGATGACGGACAGCCAACTCGATGCCATTTACCAAACCTTCTTGCGGGAAAAGGCCCTCGTTTCGGGTGGCCCGGTGAACGTGCCCAAGCTGAGTGATGACGCTTCCCTGCTGGATGTGAGCTCGGGTCTGTTTCTCACGCAGCTCCACGACCTAAAAAATGTAAACGCGCTGGCAGAAGGCCAGACCATTGATTTCAATCCCAAGCTGACAATTGTCTTCGGCGAGAATGCGTGCGGAAAAACCGGATACGTGCGCGTGCTGAAGAAGGCAGCGGCGGTGCGTACCACAGAGGCGGTGCTTCCCGATGTCTCGCAGGCACAGCATGCCCAGCAGCTTCCAAGCGCGCGTATTGCGTTCCGCCTGGGACTGGAAAAGCCACAGGAACTGGAATGGAAGGACCAAGCAGGTCTCGCTCCGTTCAATCGCATCGATGTGTTTGATTCACGAGCGACCGCGCTGCATGTCGATGGTGACCTCAATTACCTGTACACGCCGGGAGAGCTTGCGCGATTTCCTCTGGTCCAACAGGGCATCGAGGGAGTGCGCAGTCGCTTGGAACAGGGTGTCAACGACAGAACGCAAACCAGCAATCCCTTTCTAGTGCAATTTGATCGGCAGAGCCGGATTTACCCGCTGATGGATTCCCTCGGAGCCGCTACCGATCTCGATCAATTAAGGGCTTTGGGCGCGGTGACCGACGCGGAGAAACAGGAAATACCAACGCTGAAAGCCGAGGTCGAAGCACTACAGACGACAAATCCGGCCGCTCAGCTGAAGCTCGCGGAGTCAGTAAAGCAGCACCTCGACGCAATCATAAAGTCGCTCTCGATCGTCGGACGCTTCGACGTGCCAAGGTACGCAAAGAGCCTTGAGCGCTTCGAGAAGGCGGAACAGCAATACGAAAAGGCAACACAGGAATCATTCGCCGGACTGCCGATACCCGGGCTGTTGAAAGAAGAGTGGCGGCGCTTTATCCAAGCGGGAGAAGAGTACCTAAAGACGCTCGACGGGTCCGATAAATATCCGGCCAACGGCGAAGAATGCCTCTACTGCCGACACCCGCTTTCGCCAGAGGCCGTTGCTCTCCTCAAGAAATACCGGGATTACTGCAACAACGATTTGCGTACCGAGCTTGACGGTGCGGGGCTAGACATTGACGCCGTACGTCACGTGCTTCAGCAGGGCGTCGATTTCGGCGATGTCGAGCGCCGGGTCGGCGAAGTGGCGGGAAATGGTGCAGGCATCACCGCCGAAAAGCTCACTGAAATCCGTGATTTTGTTAGCAAAGGCAAATTCATCCGGGATGCGATCGAGTCGCGGAAGCCTGTGGAGTGGACGGATCAGGCCACGCAAGCCGCGCGTGTGCTGAAGTATTTGGAAGACGCCCAGACGCACAACAAGACACTGCTCAAAGACCTGACGGAACGGCGGGACAAGCGCGAAGAAGCGCTGCGTGAAAGGCAGGGAAAGCTTCTCGACATCGAATCGCGTTTGAAGCTGGCAGGGTTGCTGCCGCAGATCGAGAAGGCGGTCGAGCAGGCGAAATGGGTGGACAAAGCCAAGATTCAGCAGCGGAAGTTTCAGGGATTGCTGCGCTCGCTCACAGAGACGTCCAAGGTCGCAAGTGAGCAGCTCCTCAATCGAGATTTTGAGCGGCATTTTACCGAGGAGTGCAAGACCCTGAGAGCACCGGCCGTGACGCTGCAGTTTCCCGGCAGGCAGGGCCAGGTCACCCGGAAAAAGGCCGTCGCTGGGGGCGAACATCGCCCCAGCGACGTGCTGTCGGAAGGAGAGCAGAAAGTCATCGCGCTCGCCGACTTTCTTGCCGAAGCTTCGCTGAAACCCCCTGCCCCAGTTGTTTTCGACGATCCGATCAATAGTCTGGACTACAAGCGGATGGCAGAAGTCGTGGATCGCATCGTGGCCTTAGGCGAAACGCGCCAGGTAATCGTATTCACTCACAATATCTGGTTCACTACGGAACTGCTCGCGCGGTATGAGAAACGACCGGAGGACTGTTCCTACTACGACGTGGCGCGGGACGAAACGAAAATCGGCATTGTGAGCAAAGGCAAGCATCCTCGCTCTGATACCGTCAGAGACCTGCGTACGAGGATTAATACCCTAATTCAGGCTGCGGAGAAGGCATCAGGGGAGACGCTGGCGGCGCTCATCGAGAAAGCATACGAGCTAATTCGTAACATTTGCGAGGTCATCGTTGAGCAGGAACTGCTTCAGGGTGTAACGCAGCGATATCAACCGAATGTCATGATGACAAAGCTCCCCAAGATTAATTTCAATGGCCTCGAAGAGTCGGTGTCTGCGATCTATCCGGTTTATGAGGACAGCTGTCGCTACATTGGATCGCACTCGCAGCCGCTGGAAACTCTGAACGTGCGCCCCACGCTCGCGATGCTCAAAACGGACTGGAAGAAAGTGCAAGACGCACGGGACGCGTACTCGAAGCAAAGCTGACGTTGAAGAGCCGAAGACCGCGACTGGAAACATCCTGTGGTGGTAAGGTCTGCCGCCAGCACAAATCCGCGTAACAGCGCCCCAATTGCCATCGCCCTGAATGCGCCCGTCAGTCGTCGCCGCGGGCGCGGGCGCGCTCCGCGGCTTTTATCGTTCTCGGTCGCGCCCCCGGTGTTCACGCTCGCGCTTCTGTTCTTCTTCGCGCTGCTGTTGTGTACCCGCGAGACGCGAAACCGGCTCCCGGCGCCGCCGGAACACCGTGGACCAAAACCGGCTAAAAGCTTGCTGGAAAAGGCCGTTCGGTCTACACAACGAGTTGGAACCGGAAGTCAAAATGGAAATCCCGGCTAAAAGGTGTCAAGGCGCGGTCATTCTAATCTTCGACTTGTCCTGATATTATGCAGGACTCAATAGGTCGAGAATTGTTGCTCCAACGTAGTTATTGGCGGGAAATTCCATGCTGAGAAAGATTTGCATCGCCTTCATAGCAGTCGAGGTTGTACTGTTCGGCCTCATCAGCTTTGCCAGGACGATTAGTCATTACAAGCTCGATTTCTCTCTAGCGTCGGCGAGCGAGGCTGGGAGCGGGACGTCGTACGACCATGATCTTGGCGTAGGCGATTTTTCATTAACGTTCAATTGTGACAAGTCGGGTACGTGGGAGTCCACTTTCAGCACCGGCACTCACAATTTCACAGATTCATTTAAGGGTCGCCAGTTGAAACTGAACCTCGAAAACGGCGGCCCAGGAGATGAAAAGTGTCATCTGCAGGCAATTGGCCATTTGCTTCCCTCAAATTGCAGTTGTTTCGGGACAGGCATTCCCACTTGCGATTGTCCGTATTTTGGTAGTTACACGGTGCTCAACTGCGGCGAAACTCTAAAGGCTGACTACGGCGCCTTCCTTCTCAATGTTGAAACGCATGACGGGTGTCTCTAGAAATACCCCGCACGGGGGCGGACCAAACAACAGTCAGAGCCAGTCTACTTTGAGCGCGACCGATAGGCGTCGGCGCCTTCGCGCGCTGCGCAACCTAGCAGCAACCGTGTTCAGAAACCGCATCCCCGAGGGGATAAAGGGCTGAGGTCGGGGAGGCGAGCGCGGTAGCGTGCCAGTGAGTTTTGTTATGCAGCATGGCGTTGAGGATGACGAGCAACTTGCGCATGCAGGCTTAGACGCTAGGCCTCCTCGCTTTGCCGGGCGTCTATTGAGCTCCGCATAATATAGGGACAAATCAAGGATCCGAATGACCGCATTTGGATGGGTTTTGGCCTTTGATCGCTGTCACTATAATTTGCGGGGCTCAGTAGTCGTCGCCGAGTGGTAGCGGGAGTCGCTGCACGCTCACTTCCCCACTGAGCCTTCTCTGGATCGCGCGGCGGAGGGCGTAGGACCGGGCGCGCGCAGCGCTGACGGCCGCACGCTGGGTCTCGGTGGTGGCTGCTCGGGCCAGGTCGGCGTCGTCGCGCTTTAAGTCGTCGAGAGTTTGGAGTAGGCCGGCCGCCATGCGGATGGGCTCGGTCGAGATGAGATTTCGTCGTGTCACATGTTTAAACGTGCTCGCTTGGCTTCTCGATGTCGGCGCGGGCGAAATACAGACATGATACAGGCATAACGGATTTCGTTATGCCTGTACATTTCGTACCACTCGCAGTGGGGGAAGACGATGCGGCAGGCATAAGGCAGGGTCCCCTGCAAATTCTGCTACAGAATAGATATATACTTGGATATATATTTTATACTTTATCTTACTGATCATCCTGCCTTGTGCCTGTAAATTCAAATACCCCTTGGGAGAGAAGGCAAAACGTACAGGCACAACGGAATCCGTTATGCCTGTACCTGGCTGTAATGACTGCCCGTTAATTAGATAGTTCGGTTTCACCTTCGCCGTCGTCCTCGGCCTTATTAGCATCGTCCACCACCGGTTTTTCATACCACCGGTTGATGTTGTCGGCTCGCTGCTTGGCGAACCATTCGGCCAAGTTCACACCAGAGACTTCGCTGATGATTTGGCTATCCACATGTGTAAGCTTCTCGATTCTGTTCACGTCGATCCCGCGCATCGCGGCGAGCACCGCCCATTCCAGCACCTGCGCCTTGGCTTCGGCATTCCCAGCGCCCTTCTCTTCATTGAGGCGCTTCTGCTTCGCCATGGACCATGCGTTCTTCGCGGCCTCAAACGCGCTGGCAGCGCCGTTATTCGCCGGAGCTCTTCTTCTGCCACCCCGCTTCTCACGGTGTCTGCGTCCTTCTCCAGCCAGTGCGCCTGGTTGTCGATGATCCAGACCTGCTCCTTATTTTGAAAGCCTTGGACCTGGAACGAGACCCGCCCGAATTTCATCGCCCCCGTCCTTTCAAGCGCGTTGGTAATGACCTTGTCCGCTGGTAGCTTCAGCGCGTCCGTCCGCTCCTCGATCTTAGCTTTCAGTTGGTCGAACCGAATCAGGTTCCATGAACCGATCGCCTTGCCACCGTCTGCGCCTGCCGTTTCCCGCTGCTCCTCGATCATGTCGGCGATGATGTTGTCGACGTTCGACCCGCTCGCGTAAAGCATCTCCTTGCGTCCCGGCGAGCCGTGTGAGTCGCCTTTCGGATCATAGTCCTTCAAAAGCCAGTCCAGATCGTACTCGAAGTGATAGCGCAATGCTGCGGCGCCTTCCGGCGACTCGTACCGCGTCCCAATCTCAACGCCCAGATTATGATCGATGCGACCGCTTGTGATTTTGTGAACCTCATACCTCCGATCGTCTCGATCAAAGTACACCGCATTGGAGTCGTTACTAGCAATGAAGTAGTTGCTGTGGTCTGGTAGCGTGTACTGCTTGACGTGCTTCGAGTTGATTTCAACTTCCTTACTTGTGATCCGAAGCTTCATCGTGTTGTACTCGGCGCGCCGGTCGTCTGCGATGCTGAACGCTTCGTCCAAGAACGCGAATTGGCAGCCCCTTTGCCACTCATTGTGCGGGGTGTGCAACATGCCGTGGCTAACAAGCCTCCATGCTTTACCGTAAATTCCCTTTACAACTCCCGCGAGCAGCGTTTTGCCGCTCCACGGTTCGCCATAGACCACCCATGCCTGATCGAGCTTCGCCCCTGGGTGTTTGATCGGATACGCGAGCCATGCGAGAAATTGCAGCATTCGATGGCGGTCGTTCTTGAAAACATGGTCGAGGAGTCGATAAAAGTGTGACACGTCGCCTTGTACGGAGTCACATCCCCATCCTGGCCAAAGATTGAGGTTGCCGTTCGGAAGACTTTCTTCTTGGCCCGGCGCAAACTCCCATTTCTTGTAGCTCCGCCGATTAGGCCACCCTATCCACGCCGGCGCGATCGGAATGGTCTTATACTCGGGTACTCGATCCTCCTTCTTTTTCCGCCGATCGATGAACTGTATTTGCATATCTCGGTTAGCCATGAGACCGTGCGTCCATTCGCCTCTGTCGTGCAGGATGCCTGACTCGAACTCGTAGACACCGGCCGGCTCCGATATGTAGCAGAATGTCTTGTTCACCGCCCCCAACTCTTGGAGTGATGGTATCTCGACTACTTCCAAATCGTTCATCTTGCCGCCGTTAATTATAAAATCGTCGACACCCTGATGCTGGCCGTCGGCTGCGTTCAGGAGCTTGAGTAGTTGCACCTCGGCGCCTAACGCGCTGAGCTCGTATGCGAGGGTATTCTGCGCGACGATGACGTCGGGGTTGGTCCAAGCGTTCGAGTCCAGAACGATGAGCGCCTTAAGCTTGCGCTTTTTCCACGGCAACGCCTTCAAGTCGTCCGCGATGTGGTACTGACCCGATTTCTTGCTTCGGAATCCCCAACAACCTGTCATGCCGACTACCGGCCGGCCGGGGCGATGCTTGAGGACAGCTATCGCCTTGATGATGCTCTCGGCGATAGCCACCGTCGCGCCTGCCTCTAGGTCTTGCCAGTCTATGCCGTCGATGACCGGAAAATAGATATGCGCCCCCGATCCTTTCTTCTGAATATCCTTCGGGTACTTCGGGTTAGTCGGGTTGCGTAGCCGCTCAAAGCCCGTCAACTCACTGTCGCGCCCGCGGAACGACATTATGTACCCACCCACAGCCGGGTAGCCGCGCTCCTCAGCCATCGCTGGCGTTACCGGTTTGATGTCGCCCGCCGGGAAATCCTCGATCGCGACCCCGCTCTTACCGAGATGCTCTACTGTCCCGGTCGTAGCCGCGCGCATCTCCGCTGCCGGGTCGTCGCCAGGAAGGATGAAGCCGCCGCGCTTTGTCGGCACCACGCTGTTATTACCGCCTACTTGTCCGTCACTCGAAAAATCTCTGTCCAGCACCTTGACAATCCTCACATCCGCTTCTTGTAATCCACGAGGTTAGTGCTAAACTGAATGTCAGTCCGCACCTCACATTCCTCATAGGGCCCAAGCGTTCGTAGCGTTTGGGCTTCTCTGTTTTCTAGCTGATGCCGCTGTGAGCGCGGCCGCTTGCCAACTGTTTCACGCCTACGCCCCGGCCTTCGCCGCTGGCTGCTCATCGTCCAGAAAGTCGATCGCTTTACGAACAAGATCCTTCATGCACGGCCAGCATACCGCGTCGTCTTTTCCGACTGAGTTGAGGCCGTGGCCACTTCCCAGTCCAAACCTGAGGTTGTAGCGTTTCTCACCAATCGGGCGACTGTAGTTAATCACAGCGTCCCCACTGGTGGTGGCGTTGTACGCGCGCGTCTTAATCCCGCGCCCGCACATGTCACATTTCATCGGGTAAACCATCGTCCTACGCTTACGCCGTAGCAGCCGCTTGCGCGCCAGCCTGCTCGACGAGCCAGCGGTCGATGGCTGCGCGCAAGAAGTACGCCCGCTTAGAGCCGCCAGGGTGAAAGCTGCGAGGAAACCGTCCTTCCCGCTGCCACTTATCCAAGGTTGAATCCGGTATGCCGCCGAGGATCGACTCCTTCACCGCCTGCCGCGATATCAATGCCTGAGTTGCTGTTTCTGAATCCACTTTGAGTCTCCGTTGCTTTGTTACTTTGAGCGCTCGATGCGCCCACCTACTTAGAACTTTTACCACCTACTTGAAATCGGCCAACTCAGCGGCTAGTTCTGGTGCGCCGATTCCCAAGCCAGGATGACATCTCGATGCCATCTGGCGGCGCGCCCGCCGGTCGGGTGGCTTGCGGCTGGGAATTTACCTGCCTTGATCGCGTTGAAAATTCTCGCGCGAGAAAGCTTCAATCGCGGAGGTAGGTCGGCCATCCTGAAGTAAACAGGTTCCGTCTTTTCGCCTGATTCGTAACTGAGTACCTTCACTTCGAGTCTCCTGATCGATCTTGTTGTGGGCCGTATCTCCAACGGCCGTGATCTAGAACGCAAAAAAGCCCGGCCTTGACCGAAGCTTTCACTTCAATCAAGGCCGGGCTCGCTGCGTCCCCGCTCTTGTTAGAGTTTAGGGGACGCTAACCGTATCGTAGTCTGTTGCTGCGTCGATCCCTGTTTTACGGCAGTTACGCAGGGAAAGCATGGTTAATGGCTGTGCGTAGTTACTACTTTCGCCCACCCACCCACGTTAGTCTCGGTGGCCCAGACGCGAACCAATCCGCGCACTTTGTCACGCCCGCATCGCTGGGTGCGAAGAGCTACCTCAACCTAAACAAACTGTAGTATCTTGGAGATAGTCTGTCAAGGGTGGACTCCTTCCTATTGTGATGTACCCGGCGCCTGGGGGCTACCCGTGGTGGACAACCTAAGTGCCTTCGGACTGCCCCGCGTTTACATATAGGCCGGCGTTAACCGAATTTTTAACTCTTCACCAAACGGCGAAGGCTGCGCGAGAAGCCCTCGTCGGGTCCCCGCACAGCCTTCCTGCCACCCGCGCCGGAGGGTCGTGGGATTTTATGTTTCCATCCTCAGCCGCGTCGAGCAAAGTGTCGTCGTCCCCACCCGTCTCGCGCGCGGCCGCGTCGATGCTGACGCTCGTCGAGGATGCTACGCGCTCCGCTTCATCGCCGCGAAGCGTCGATCCAGTTCCTCCATTGCTGTGCTGGTCGGAGGCCGAAGCCAGCGGCTGTAAGTTTTGAACAGCATTTCGAGACTCGTATGGCCTAGCTGTGACGCGACATATTGGGGCTGTGCTCCAGACTCCAGCATCAGCGTCGCGAACGTGTGGCGACACTGGTACAGCGGCCGATCCCGTATGTGAGCCTTCGTGCAAGTGCGCGACCACTCCCGCTCGCGCAGGTTGGTCAAGTTCATCGGAGCGCCAGCATCGGACGCGAACACCCAGGCGGCCGCCATTCCTGTCTGCATGCGCTGGTCGGCGAGCGCCGCGCGCACAGTTTCACTCATCTCGACATCGCGCTCAGAACCAGCGGTCTTTGGAAGATGCGCGGCGCCATTCCTACCGAGCGTGCGCCGAATCCGGATCAGACCCTTGTCGCGATCGATGTCTTCCCAGCGCAGGGCGAGCGCCTCGCCAGGGCGCACGCCGGTAAAGACCAGCACCGTGAGCAGATTCTTGAACCGCGGAGTGGTGGCGCTGGCTAGAATGCGATTGACCTCGTCGAGTGTGAGCGGGTCGATTTCAGGCCTCGCCTGACGAAGGTTCTCAACGAACTTCATATGGTCAACGTCGACAATCATCCGGCCGTCGGGGCCCTTGCGGCGTGCCGCAGTAGCGAAGATCGTGCGCAGGCGCGCAAGGACCATGTTGATGCGGCGAGTATTGCCTTCGTCGTACCCGTCGGCAAGGCGCTTGGCCTTGAGGTCGGCGATGAGGCGTTTGATGTCGCCGTCGTCGATACCTCGAATCGGCATCCTGGCAAGCTCGTGCCCGAAGACATGTACCCGAAGCTGATCCCCATAGTCCTTGAGGGTAGGTGCGGTGACGGTCGCAGCGATCTCCTTAAGCCAACCATCGGCGTAGTCCTTCAGCGACGGTTCGCTGAGGCTGGCTGCGACGTTTAGGCTCTTGACGTATCGGCTGTTCGGGAAGTGCTTTTCGTAGCTGAAGTTCCCGGCTCGAAGTTCTGCCTTGATCTGGTCGTTGAGTTTCTGAGCGGAACGCCGGTTCTCCCGCGTATCCTTCATTCCAAGGTACTCAGTCCGCCTCTTGCCCTCGAACGGAAAGGTCACACTCAGCCACCCATTGTCGCTGCGTACAGCCATCTAATTTGTCTCCTCGCTCCGAGGGCGACAGAGGCCAGAACAGGCCTCAACGGAGCCGGTCAAAGGGGTTGAAAGTGTCGAAGGATCGGCGGCGCCAAAATTTACGCTAGACTGGCACTCTACCTCACATCTACCACTTGGCGCCGTACCGCACGGTACCGAACTGGACCGAGCGGGACTTAAATGCTGAGACTTACTGGGGAATTGTACCGTACTGTACTGAGGGATACTGTACTGGATTACGCGGGAAGGACTTGGGAAGCTGGCATTCTACCACTGAATTACGCCCGCCCGTGCCGAAGTCTAGGGCCGCAACCTGCCGGAGTCAAATCGACGCCCGCCGCACATCATCGCCGATGCCCGCGGCGAACGCCGATTCCCAACGCTCACGGCTCAGTCTTTGTCGTGACCGTGCTGATGACCGTTGCCTTGCCCATGGTCGTGCTGTGTGTGATGCCCATCCCTTTCGCCATGATGCTCGAGCGGTTCGGCCCGGCGCCCCCAGTGTGGATGATGCTGTGCCGCCCAATCCGGGTGGTTTTGCATCCACCAATTGCGGTTGTGCCAATGGTGGGCGTCGTCATAGTCCCCATCCATCATCCAGTCGGGATGTGCGCGATTCCACTCGGGATGATGCTCAAAGACCCAGTCCGGATCGTTTCGATGCCACCAGTCGGCGTCACGCCATTGATAATTCCTGTCCCAACCGCCCATCTGCTGAGTCTCCGCGCGAATGGCGGGATGCGTCTGAAGGAAGCCGGCGTAAGCAGGATGACTGTTCAAGTAGGCAGGATCGCTTAGCAAAGACGGATTTCGCTGCAGCTCGGGATGGTTGGCTATGTACCTCTGCAAATCCGCTTGGGCCGATGGTGCTTGCGCGAAGGCCGGCGCACCGAATCCCACACACGCGAGGGCCACGCTCGCCAGAATCAATCGAAGTTTCATTCCCGTTTTTTTCTCCTTGCTGCCGATGCGAATGGGATATTCGCTTCGCAGGTTATTCCCCAGTTTGACTGGCTATAATTATCGCAGGTTAAACGAGAAACGGCCATCCTTGCCGTCGCCTCGATCACGATTCCAGCCTTCATTGTTCATACGGTCGGCACATTAGAGCGTTTCCCCGGCCCGATAGCGATGTCCGCGTCGTTCGGATAGCGTTATGCGCCGTGCGACCCCTCCGTTTTGCCACGATAATCGCCGTGCCGGTGCGATGAAGCTGCGGCCGATCGATCCCTCTCGCGCACGCACGCGCAAGCTCGACACGCTTTCACGCCTCGTCAAGCAGGACCAGCTCGCGGCGCCGGTGGCCGCGGGCGCCTCGATTCGCGAATTCCTGGGCGCGTTGCCCGACACCCTCGCCGCAAGGGATTTGCGCGACCTCGCCCGTGCGATTGCCGACGCCCACCGCGGCCGCCGCGCCTTTCTCTTGATGATGGGTGCGCATCCACTCAAGGTCGGCCTCGGCCCGCTCATCCGCGATTTGATTCGCGAGGGTACGCTCACCGCCATCGCCAGTAACGGCGCCGCGATCATCCATGACTTCGAACTCGCCTTCGCCGGCCGCACCTCGGAAGACGTCGCCGCAGAACTTGCCGACGGCAGTTTCGGCATGGCCGAGGAGACCGGCGCGTTCCTCAATGGCGCGGCCCGAATCGCCGCGAATGAGGGCAGGGGACTCGGCGAGATTGTCGGTCGCGAAATTGCGCGCTCGAAATTCAGGTTTCGCGACGCCAGCATCTTCGCTGCCGCCCACGCCGCCGGCATTCCGGCGACGGTTCACGTGACGCTCGGAGCCGACATCATTCATATGCATCCCAGCGCCGACGGTGCGGCGATTGGCGCGGGCACGTTTGCGGACTTTCATCGGTTGGTCGCCGTCGTCGGCGGCCTCGCCCGCGGCGTCGTGCTCAACCTCGGGTCCGCCGTCGTGATGCCCGAAGTCTTCCTCAAGGCGCTCAACCTTGCGCGCAATCTCGGTCGCAAGGTCGATCGCTTTACCGCGGCCGACATGGATTTCGTCCGCCATTATCGCCCGCGCATGAATGTCGTCGAGCGTCCCACGATCGGGGGTGGCCGCGGCATCATGCTGACCGGGCATCACGAGTTGATGTTTCCACTGCTGGTGGCCGCGCTTCGCGAGGCGCTCGCCGACCCGTCCCGCCCACGCAAGAGACGGTAACGTGAGGAAGCCAAATCGGGCATGACCACGGCACGCCGCGAAAAATCCGCACCGCCGATCGCGCTCCTGACGGACTTCGGCTACCGCGACCATTACGTCGGCGTGATGAAGGGGGTAATCGCGGCGATCGCTCCCGCCGCGCAGGTCATCGATGTGACCCACGGAATCCCGCCGCAAGCGATAGCTGCCGGCGCGATCGCACTCGAGCAAAGCTGGCGCTACTTTCCTGCACGCACGATTTTCATCGCGGTGGTTGACCCCGGGGTCGGTACCAGCCGCACGCCGATTGCCGTCGAGAGCAAGGCCGGTGCGCGCTTCATCGGTCCCGATAACGGACTGCTCCGGGGCGCCGCCGAACAGGCTGGTATCCGCCGGATCGTAGAGCTGCGATCCCCGCGCTACCGTCTTCCCGAGGTCAGCGCGACCTTCCACGGCCGCGACATTTTCGCGCCGGCCGCCGCCCATCTATGGTCTGGGGTGCGCCTAGCGTCCTTGGGCCCGGAACTTCCAGCCATCGTGAAGCCCGCCGAAATCTTCCCCGGCGTCAGCGAAAAGCGGAACGAAATCACCGGCTCAATCGTTTACATAGACGGATTTGGCAATCTGATTACGAATATCGATCGCTCCTGTTTCGAACGATTTGCCACCCGCTTTCGTGGGTTCTGGCTTTCCGTTAGGATCGGACGTAGTGCGCCCATCGAGATACGAAAGACCTATGGCGAAGCCGATGCGGGCGGTTCTCTCGCAACGTTCGGCAGCTTTGAAAGGTTGGAAATAGCGGTTCGTGACGGCAGTGCGGCGGAAAGATTTGCCGCGCGGCCCGGTGCTCTCGTAACTGTTCGAGCGGTTCGGCGGTCCTTTGATGGATGAATCAAGCGCATACAAAGAAGTCTCACCAATTCTGAGCGACATCCCGCGCTTCGAGGGAGCCGCCGAACCGGTCGACACCTGGCGGCCCGCGCCACAGCCGTTGAGCATTCCACGCACCAATTTGATTCTCTTCCTGCTGACGTTGCTGACCACCACGATGGCCGGGGCCGACGCCTCGGGTGCATTCGTCACGCTGCGCGCGCCGCTGCAAAGTTTGCTTAATCTCGGCGCCGGGCTTTCATATTCGATCCCGCTAATGGCGATATTGCTGGCGCATGAGCTGGGTCATTACTTTGCCGCCCGCCGCCATGGCGTGGAAGCGACGCCGCCGTACTTCATCCCGGCGCCGTTTCCGTCGCTATTTATAATCGGCACTTTTGGTGCTTTCATCCGCATGAAAACGTCGCCGCGCACACGCCGCGCGATGTTCGAAATCGGCGCCGCGGGGCCGTGGGCCGGCTTTGCGGTCGCGCTACTGGCGGTAATACTCGGCCTCGAGCTCTCCAAGGTTACGCCGCTGGATGCCTCCGCCGGTGGGATCAATCTCGGTAATTCGCTGCTCTTCTGGAGCGTCTCGCGAGTGATCCTTGGCGTCGATCCGAACACGGTCAACGTTGACCTCCATCCGATCGCCTTCGCCGGATGGCTCGGCTTGTTCGTCACCACGCTCAACCTGCTGCCAGTCGGCCAGCTCGATGGCGGCCACGTGGTTTACTCGCTGCTCGGCGGCCGCGTCCACCGCATGGTGTCGCGCCTGTGCTGGGCCGGATGTGCCCTGATGGTCGTGGTGCCGTATGCACTTGGCTACGACTTCTGGCTCGGATGGCTGCTTTGGTTTGTCCTGGTCTTTTTCCTCGGGCTGGGTCATCCCTCGACCGTCGATGCGCATACGCCGCTGACTGGTAATCGCCGGACCATGGCTTGGGCAACTGTCGCGCTTTTCATCCTGACCTTCAGCCCGGTGCCGTTTTCATTTGTTCCGCCGGGACCGGCTCAGTCGCAGCCGCAGATAGAACAGCAGGCGCCGTCGCAAACACCCGGCATCAGTGTGATGCTGCGCCTGCCCGCCGCCAGCCCCGGCGCCACCATGACGCGCGGGTTGATCTTCCGGTCGTGACGCCAGTGGATCGGCCAAGCTGGGACCAATATTTCATGACGATTACTCGGCAGGTCGCCGAGCGATCAACCTGCCTGCGCGCGAAAGTCGGCGCCGTCATCGTCCGCGAACGCAGCATCCTCGCGACCGGTTATAACGGATCACCCGCGGGCTTGCCGCATTGCACCGACGTGGGCTGCTTGATCTACGAATCGCGCACGCCCGACGGCGACCTCGAGCAGAATTGCTACCGCACCATCCACGCCGAGATCAACGCGATCACGCAGGCGGCGAAGAACGGCAGCGCCATCAACGACGCCGACATCTACGTCACCCACACTCCCTGCATCCATTGCATGAAGGTTCTGATCAACACCGGCGTGCGCACGGTCTATTACGACCGGCCGTATAAGTTGCAGACCATCGACGATTTGCTCAAGCACGCGAATCTCAAACTCGTGCAGGTTAAGGCTGAGGGCGTCGATGGTTCCGGATGAAGCTGCGGGCGCGGTGCGCGCCTGCGGCATCTGCGCCGTTATTGCACGCATTGAGGGACGCATCGTATCTGGGGGCTTTGCCGATCTCGTCGCGGAACTGCCGCGAAGCTGGTTAATACTCGGAGACGCTCAATTCTACCGCGGGTACTGCGTGCTGTTCGCCAAGCGCCACGTCACCGAGATGCACCAGATGCCACGCGGCGAGGCGCACGAACTGCTCGACGAGCTGATGGCGGTCGGCAAGACGCTCGAGCGCGTGGTCAAGCCGCTCAAGCTCAACTACGAATGCCTCGGCAATCAGGAACCGCACGTTCATTGGCACGTCTTTCCGCGTTACGCCGAAGACCCGATGCGCCTGGCACCGGTCTGGGTCCGGCCCGAACACGAACGTAAAGTGACGCTTCAAGATGACGACCGTCGCGGCCTCATCCGCGCGCTGCGAACCGACCTCGTCCGCGTCCTGCCCACCGCGCGTTTCACGTGAAACATCTTTGCCGCTCCTTCGCTTGATGCGGTCGAAACTTGACGCGCTGCTACCCATAGGCATGAAATATCGGCGCGCTGTCTCCCTCGTGGTCGCGGCGGTGCTTTTGTTGCTCGGGTCTGCCGGATGCGCCCCCAAACCGCTGCCCGAGTTGGGTAGTTCCGCTGAGCAGCTTTATGCGCGGCGTTGCGGCGGCTGCCATCGCCCCTATCTTCCCTCCACCATGACTTCCGCGATGTGGGCCGAGCAGGTCGCCGCGATGCAATTAAAGATGGCGCAGGCGGGCGTCGCGCCATTGTCCAATTCGGAACGTCGCGAAATTCTGGATTACCTCCAACGCAACGCCGGCAATGATTAGGTGCGCGCGGGCCGCTGCGACCAATTCTTACTGCAACTTGAGCGATCGCTGTCCGCCGTCGTAAACGATTCGACCATCGGTGACGGTCGCAAATTCCGGCAGCGCGTGCGTTGTGAGTTTGCCCTCGGGCAATAGGTGTATGACTTCCCATCCGTGCGTCGTCAGGTGGTCCGAAATTATCCGCCGATGGCATCGCCACCACAGCCCCTCCGAGCACATGATCGCCGTGCGGACCTCGCGCGCCGCCAGCATCAGTTCCTTCAGACCGGTTTCGAATTCGGGCGTTTCCGTATAGTCGGCGTAAGCGCGGAAAGCCGGATGCTCCCACGCGCTGTGCGGTGAATCGACCCGCTTGGAAGTTCGTCGCCCGCCCAGCGCCGGACACCATCGATAGCCGATTCCCGCTGCCTCCAGTGACCGTTGAAGTTCAGTCTGATTGAACTGCGGCCATCGGCGCGACGACGGATACGATCGCACATCGATGAGCAGCGCGATTTTATGCGCGGTCAACAGCGCGAGGAAGGTCGCGATCGGATGGGTGGAATGGCCGATGGTGAAAAGCGTGGGACCCTGACTCATCGGCGAAGCGCGATCGCAATCGCGCATGCGATCAACGCAATCCCTGAAACGTTCGCGATCGCGCGGCCCCACGAAGTCGCTTTTTCAAGTAGAACGAAGACGCTGATCGCGGCGACCCAGGCCAGGTTCATCACGCCAGCGACGAACAGCAACGCCATCAGCATCCAGCAGCAGCCGGCGCAGAACGCGCCATGCATCAGGCCCATCCGCAATGCGCCCGCGGCGCCGTCGCGCCAATGGGTCATCAGGAATCCGATCGGCGACTGGCAGCGCCCGAGGCAAACTTGCTTGAGCGGGGTGAGTTGGTAGATGCCGGTCGCGGCGAGAATTGCGGCGCTGGCCAGCGGAGTGGTGATAAGCGCGTTTGAGATCAGCGACCAGTGCAGAAGTGCGAACTGGATCGCCGTGGCGGCGGCGCTGAAGAGCGTCCATATCGCGATGTACCCCGACGCGAAGAGCCAAACGCGAAGGGCAGGGTGGCCACCGCGAGCGCTCGCGATGCGCGCATAAGCCATCACCATTGGGCTCGCGCTCGGCACCATCATCGCGACCATCATTACGGCCCACATCATGAAGGTGAGCCACAGATCGGCCAATCGCGGGGGCAGCGCCGAGAGCATCCGCGCGCCAAGTCCACCGAGATCCTGCGGCGTCATCGGCATGCGCACGAGATAAAGCCACGCGAGCGCGGTCAGCGCAGCGAGTCCGGCGTACAGGAGAATCCGCTCGCCGATCGGTAACGTCGGCGCAGCCATGATCGTCTTCGGCGCCGCGTTATTAATCGGCGAGGCTGCGATCGGCTCAGCCGTTGGACCAGTTGATGGCCGAGAAATGTCCGTTGCGGCCGGAGTTGTCGAACGCAAGCGAGTGATCCTTGTAATGACTCGACGTAGCTTTCGCGGCGGCCAGTCGGCGCGAGAACGGATGCCCGACGTTGTCCAGCCAGACGTTCTGATTGGCGGCACCGGTCACGCCTTCGACCGTGACGTCGGTAATTCCCGGGATCGAAAGGCGCCAGGTCTTGCCGTCGGATTTGAACTCGATGGGCGCAGTTTTGGTCGGCAGCCTGGTCGAAATCATCGGCCCGAAGAGTGACGGCGGGCCACCGGCGGCGCCCGTGAAAATCGCTTCGAGCGCACCGCGCTGCGCCTCGTTGGCGCGACTGTCAACATAGACGGCGAGTGTGCCGTTGCCCTTGGACATCGCGCCGGGCGTCATCAGGGCCTGCACCGCATTGAGCCCTGAAATATCAACTTTGCCGTAGTTGCCCTGTTTGATGTGGATGCCGAGGACGACGTCGCAATGGCCCTCGGTCGGACGCGCCTGCGCATGCGACAGCAGGCACGGGCAGAGTAATTCGCAGTTGCAGGATTCGAAGTATTCGCCGTCGATACGCCAGTTTTCGTTGCTCATTCGATCTATCGATCCTCCCGTCCGCGTGACGACCTGCCCGCTATTGAAGCGTTGAGCGTCTGCAGCCGGAACTATACAACCATCGCACTTGAAATTGCACGGATCGATTTTCCGCGGCGCAAGCCCGCGCAGGGCCCGCGACCGCTCGAGGGCCTCAGTGATTCGCCGCCGCCGTTTGCCCCGAGGGTTCGGCGCCCGCGATGCTGATTTTCGCCTCACTCTGATTGGCGACGGCAACGAGGTCCATCGCATCGGGATGCAGATACTTCTGCGCGACCGCCTGCACGTCGGCTGCGGTAATCGCCCCGATGATCTTCGGATAGTGTTCGGCGTAGTCGAGGCCCAGACCGTAGATTTCGGTCTCGAGCATGAAGCCGACAATTTCGCCCTGACGATCGAGTTTCAGCGGGAAGCTCCCGATCAGATAACGCTTGGCGGAGTCGAGTTCGGCCGCCGCGACCGGCTTCTGCTGAATCTCGTGCAATTGCTGCAGGATCAGCTTGATTGCCTCGTTCGCATTCGTGTTTTTGGTCTGGAGCGCGATCACAAAGGCCCCTGGGAATTTGCCCGCCTGAAATCCGCTGCCAATCCCATAGGCGAGTCCCGCCTTGCTTCGCACAACCTTCATCAGCCGCGAGGCGAAGCCGCCGCCGCCCAAAATATAGTTCATCACCTGCAGTTTGTAGTAGTCGGGATTGGAGCGCGCGATACCATTGGAGCCCATGTACAGATTGGCCTGGGCCACGTTGCGATCGATCAGTTGCGTGTGGATGCCGGGCGCCACCGTTTTCGATTCTGGCGCGGACTGCAGTTCCACCTTGCCCTGCAGTCCGGTGAGTTCCTTTTCGAGCGCGGCTCTGATCTCCTCGGCGTTGACGTCGCCCGCCACCCCGATAATGGCGCTGCCGAGCTTGTAGTACCGATGATAGAACTCGCGCACATCATCGGGTTTGAGCTTGGCGACCGCTTCGGACGATCCGGTGGTCGGATGGCCATAGGGCGTATTGCCGAAAATCATCCGCGTGAAGGCGACGTTCGCCGTGTAGCCGGGCTCTTCCTCGCTCGACTTGATGGAAGCGATCTGCTCCGCCTGTTTGCGCTGGATATCGGCGTCGCGCAGGCCCGGGTCCTCCAGAATTTGCGCGAGCAAATGTAAAGTGTCGCCCTGGTATTTTTTGAGTGAGGTGAAGGCGGCGACCGCGAAGTCGCGGCTGGGGCTGATCGCGATCGAGCTGCCCATGAAATCGACTTTTTCGTTGAAGTCCTTGGCGCTCAGCGTCTTGGTGCCTTCTACCAGGGATTCGGCGGTGAGCGCGGCGAGGCCTTCCTTGCCGTCGGGGTCGCGGCGCGACCCGGCGTCGAAGGCGATCGACGTCGTGACCATCGGCAGTTGATGCTGCTCGGAGACCAGCAGGACAGCGCCGTTACTGAGTTGCATCCGCTTGATTTCGAGCGCCGATGCACTCGGCGCGGTCAGCCCCAGAATAATCGTCACGGCGATTGCGGTTGTGGCGATACGATGAATCGCGGCCCTCATCGAATCACCTCCGCCGCGTCGAGGTAGCGCGCGGGCGTCATAACGGCGCGCTCGCGCTGATCGAAACGCGCCGGTCGTACCCGCCGCGCGATCAGTGGCGAAGGATCGTTGACGCCGAGTCCCGCGGCGTGATGGACCGGGCCACCCGCACCGCCGCCGGCCATCTCGTGTCGCAGGACGCCGGTCGGTACCAGCACGCCGACCGTGCGATTGCTGTCTACCAGATATTTTTTGGCGACGCGCTGAACGTCCGCGGCTGTGATCTTGTCGATCTGTGAAAGGTAGTCGTCGATCATGTGGTAGTCGCCGAGCATCTGGTAAACGCCGAGCAGTTCGGCTTCGCGGAAAATCGAGTCCTGCCCGTAAACGAAGCCCGACTGTTCCAGGTTCTTGGCCCGCTGCAACTCCTCCGGTGTAACCGGAGTGTCGCGTAGCGCAGCGATTTGCTTGTCGATTTCAGCGGTCACATCCTCGGTCTTGACCCCGGGACGGACTTGCGCGGAAACCCAGAACAGATCCGGGTCGAAGGAGGTCATGTCGTATTCGGCGCCCACGTCAACCACCGACTGCTTGTCCACCACGAGATCCTTATAGAGCCGCGAACTCTTGCCGTCTGACAATATTTCGCTTGCCACTTCGAGCGCGAACGCATCCGCGAGGTCGCGGTAGTTGGGCACGTGATAGGCCTCGTTGAAGGCCGGCAAATTGGCGGCGTGACGCATCACCACGCGCCGCTCACCCTCCTGCGGCGGCTCGACCTCGGTCACCGGCGGCGGCTTCGCGTTGTTTTTGATCCCGCCGAAAGCCTGGGTTACGAGCTTGATCACCTGGTCGCCGTCGAAATCGCCGACCGCGACTATGATCGCGTTTTGCGGCGAATAGTAAATCGCGTGATAGTCGAGCGCGTCCTGCAGGGTGATGCCCTCGATTTCGTTCATCCATCCGATCACCGGCCAGTGGTAGGGATGGGCGACAAAGGCCGCCGCCTGCGTCATTTCCTGCAATGCGTCCTCAGGGCTGTCCTCGGTGCGCAGGCGCCGTTCCTCCATCACTACCGCCTTCTCCGAATCGAAACCTTTTGGCGCAAAATTCGCCATACGGTCGGCTTCGAGTGAAATTGGCACGTCCAGATGGTCGCGGTTAATGATCTCGAAATAGTCGGTGAAGTCGCTGCTGGTGAACGCGTTATCGTCGCCGCCGTTTTCCTGGATGATGTTCGAGAATTCCTCGGGGGCGAGCTTCTTGGTCCCCCGAAACATCAGATGCTCGCACAAATGCGAGATTCCGGTCTTGCCGAAATGCTCGTTGCGCGATCCGACATGGTAGAACACGTTGAAGGTCGCGACCGGGGACTTGTGGTTCTCGAGCACGATTACCTGCAGGCCGTTGGCGAGCTTGGTGTACTTCACGGCGTCTGCTATGCCGGCCCCCGCGCGCGACGCCGCGCAGAGCGCAAGCATCACGGCGAGAAGGGAAATCGACAACCACGAGCGGCGATGGGGGAAGCTCTTGATACGCATGAGTGTTGCTCCAGTTAAGTCAGCCGCCTTGCATAGAGTCAAGCTGCTTTCGCGCCCCCGCATCCGCGGGATCAAATTGCGCTGCGGGCACGCGATTTGCCACAATGAGGCCAATGGCAACCGAAATCCCGCTGAATGACGACCATGCGCTGTACCAGGTCAAGGGCATGCTGACGAAGTTCATGCGGATGCTCTTTCCGCTTGAATTTCGCATCGATTCATTACCGCACTCCGGCGCCACGCTGCCGTTTCATTACCCGCTGACCGGCGGCGAAATGATCTACCTGCCCGAAACGGTGGCGGGCATTGGCGGCGTCGAGATGGCGCGCGATTACTTTGTGCTGACGGCTGCCCATCTGGCGGGTCGTCACGAGTTCGGCACCTTCGATTTTCGGCTGGCCGACATGCCCGGCTTCGAGGAGCACGCCGAGCTTGGGGTCGAGGCCATCGACGGCTACGTTTCATCGTTCGACGATCCGGCGCTGGCGGGTGCCCTGATGCGGCTGTGCGAATCCGCGCGCGTGGATGCGGAACTCTGCCGGCGGTATCGCGGACTGACGCCGCGGGTCGCGCGGATGCATGCGGCGCTGGCCGAGACCCTGCGGCCCGACGCGCTCAGCACGATGCTGGTGAAGGCGGCGTTGGATGTCACCTTGGGCGAAGACGATCCGGCGGGCGGCTTTATTCAGCGGGCCGAAGCGTTTTTCGCACCGCTGCGCATGGCCGCCGCGACCGTGACGCAAAGCGCGCTGCAGACTGGCGCGCTCTTTCAATGGTTGCAGGCCCTGATGGCCGCGGCGCGCGCGGCGGGCGAGGGCGATCCGATGTCCAGGGGCGCGAGCGACATGCGCGAGGATCTGCTCAGTCAGATGCGCGGGCCCGGACAACCTGGTGATGGCCTCGGTGACGGTGAGGGCGACGACGACGGTGATGACGGCGAGACCGACGATCAGATCACGATGGAGTCTGCCGGTTCCAAGTCCAAGGGCAAGGGCGGCCGGCCGCTGACGCCGGCGCAAATCCGTAAGCTGCTCGAAGCCGGCGGTCAGATCAAGCCCGCGCAGGCCAACGGCGGCGCCGAAGGCGAGGGCATGTACCTGACCAACCTGCTCGGCAAGGATTCGCAGGAGCTCGATCAATTGCGCGAGCAGCTCGGCGAAATCGGAACCATCCCGGGCGCCGGTCGCCTGATGCTCGGGCGCAACCGCAGCCAGGATTCCTACTACGCCTATGACGAGTGGGATTATGTGGCGGCGGACTATCGGCGCAACTGGTGCCGGCTGCGTGAGATTTTGCTCGACGGCGACAACGGCGATTTCTTCGCCGCGACCCTCGAACGCTATTCCGAGGTGCTGCCGCAGGTGCGGCGTCATTTCCAGAAGATTCGCCCGGCCTCGTATCGCATGGTGCGTGGGCTGGAAGACGGCGACGAAATCGACGTCGATCGCACGATCGAGGCGCGCGTCGCGCGGCGCATGGGCGAGATTCCTGACGGCCGCGTTTACAAGGCCCGCAAGAAGGAAGCGCGCGACGTCGCGACGCTGTTCCTGCTCGACATGTCGGCCTCGACCGACGAGCCGATTCATCGCGAGACCAAAAAGTATTCGGAAAACGACGAGAACACCGACGACTGGATGAAGGCTTGGCAGCGCCGGCCGCAGGTCGCGCAACGGCCGCGCCGGATCATCGATGTCAACAAGGAAGCGCTGGTGATCATGGCGCAGGCGCTCGAGGAGATCGGCGACTCATACGCGATCATGGGGTTTTCGGGGCACGGGCGCGACAACGTCGAATTTTACGTCATCAAGGAGTTCGAAGCCGAATTATCGGACGAGGTCAAGGCGCGGGTCGGCGCGATTGAGCCCAAGCGCTCCACCCGCATGGGTGCGGCGATTCGCCACATCCGCGAGAAGTTCAAAGACGTCTCGTCGCGTTCGCGCCACGCGATCCTGCTGAGCGACGGCTTTCCGCAGGATTTCGACTACGGCCACGACCGGCGCTCAAACGCCTACGGCATCCAGGACACGATGGTTGCGCTGAAGGAACTTGAGTTGGCGGGAGTGTTGCCGTTTTGCATCACCGTCGATCGCACCGGGCATGACTACCTGAGGCAAATGTGCGCGCCGTCGCGCTATCTCGTTATCGACGACATCATGTCGCTGCCGCGGCAGTTACCGAAAATCTACGAACAGGTCGTGCGCTGGTAAGCGCCCGGGGGGATTAAGCATGGCGAAAGTGATCATCGAAGCCGCGATCAACGGTAACGCGATGAAGAAGCTCAACCCGCACATCCCTTACAGCCCCGAGGAGATTGCGCTGGACGCGATCGCGACGTGCCACGCGGGCGCCGCGATTATCCATTTTCATGTGCGTCATACCGATAGCGGCAAGTGGGTGCATGACGTTCCCTACTATGCTGAGGTCTATCGGCGCGCACGCGCCGGATGCAAGGCGCTGCTATGGCCGACGTTTCCGCTCGATGGCGATGCAGAAAAGCGCTTCAGCCATTTCGTCGAGCTGGCGAAAGACCCGGCGACCAAGCCCGACCTGGGCGCGGGCGACATGGGATCGGTAAATCTGATCGCGTACAATCCCGCAACGAAGCAGATTCGCGACGAGTCCATGATTTATTGCAATTCGTATGCGACGATTCGCTACTTTCTGGAAAAATCGCGCGACTTAGGGCTCAGGCCGACGTTGCAGATCTTCGACGGGAGTTTCCTGCGCGCGGCGCTGGTATTCCTCGAACAGGGCGTCCTGACCGAGCCGCTGCTGCTCAAATTCTATCTCGGTGGGCCTGAGTTGCCGTTTGGGTTGCCGCCGACCCTCAAAAGCCTCGAGGCCTATATCGACATGATCAAGGGCGTGCGCGCGAACTGGTTCGCCGCGACGCTCGGCGGCGACAACCTGCCGCTGGTGCCGCTGATCGTGAGCCTCGGCGGGCACGTCCGTATCGGCCTCGAGGATTATCAGTACGCGCGCGAAGGTCAGCCGACCAATGCGCAACTCGCCGAGCGGGCGGCAACGATGATTCGGTCGATGGGCCACGAAGTCGCGACGCCGCAAGAGACCCGCGCAATCCTCGAAGCCTGATCGCCCCGCCGCGGATCGACGGCTATTGCGACGCCGCCTTCGAGTCAGACGCGAGGCGGTCTAGCCGGGGATGCGCAGGTCGTGACCGGTCATCGCGGAAGGCTGAGCGAGCTCCAACATCCCAATCAACGTCGGGGCAACGTCACCCAGCGTTCCGTTATCCTTCATGCGGCCCTTGAATGAAGGATCGTAGAGAATCAGCGGCACCGGGTTTGTGGTATGCGCGGTATGCGGCTGCCCGGTCGCCGGGTCGGCCATGAACTCCGCATTGCCGTGGTCGGAGGTAATCAGCGCGACGCCCCCGACACGCTCGAGCGCGTCGATCACGATGCCGAGCGCCATGTCGGAGGTTTCAACCGCCTTGACCGTCGCCTCCATGTTGCCGGTATGGCCAACCATGTCGGGATTCGCAAAGTTCATCACGACCACACCGAAGCGGCCGCTCGCGATTTCCTCGGCTGCGCGCTTTGCGATCGCGACCGCCTGCATCTCGGGCTCGAGGTCATAGGTCGCCACCTTCGATGACGGAATCAGCACGCGTTCCTCGAGTGTGAACGGTTTTTCGACGCCGCCGTTGAGGAAGTAGGTGACGTGCGCATACTTCTCGGTCTCTGCGATGCGCAAGTTGCGGATGCCGGCGCGCGCGAGTACCTCGGCCAGCGTATCGCGAACGTCGTCGCGCCCGAACGCCAGTGGGAGATTCAGCGAGCGTTCATATTCCGTCATGCAGACGTAGCCGATCTTCGGAATGCGCGGGCGCTCAAAGCCGCTAAAGTCACTCTGCGTGAGGGCAGTCGTCATTTCGCGGGCGCGATCGGCGCGAAAGTTGTAGCAAATCACCTGATCGCCGTCGGCCATCGGAAGAGCCGTGCCGATAATCGTCGGCTCGACGAATTCGTCATTCTTGCCCGCGGCGTACGACGCTTCGACCGCGGCCCGCGCAGTCGGCGCTGATTTGCCTTCAGCCATCACGAATGCCCGCCACGCGTGCTCGACCCTTTCCCAGCGCTTGTCGCGATCCATCGCGAAGTAGCGCCCTGTGACGGTCGCGATGCGGCCGCGCCCGACTTCCTTGAGCTTGGCCTCGACGCGATCGATGAAGGGCAGGGCGGATTGCGGCGGCTTGTCGCGTCCGTCGAGCACCGCGTGGACGGCGATCTGTTCGACGCGTTCGCGCGCGGCAAGCTCAAGCAGCGCGATCAGATGATCGATGTGACTATGGACACTGCCGTCCGAGAGCAAGCCCCACAGATGGAGCGTGCGGCCGTTGCGCGCGGCGGTGCGTATTGCGCTGAGCAGCACCTCGTTGCGAAAGAAGTCGCCAGTTTCGATCGCCTTCGCGATGCGCATCACGTCCTGGTAGATCACGCGGCCGGCGCCAATCGTGAGATGGCCGACCTCGGAGTTACCCATTACGCCGGGAGCGAGTCCGACGGCTTCGCCCGAAGCGTCAAGTTCGGTATGCGCCTGCGTCGCCCATAGACGCTGCATCACGGGTGTGCGCGCCTTCAGGATCGCGTTGGCCTCACGCGCATCGCGCAAGCCCCAACCGTCGAAAATTATCAGCGCGGCGACCGGCGGACGACTCATCGCGCGGCTCGCGCGCGCGCCTTGAATACGCTCGCGCCGGGATAAACCGCGGCCGCGCCGAGTTCCTCGGCGATCCGAATCAGACGGTTGTACTTGGCCGTGCGCTCGCCGCGGCTCATCGAGCCGGTCTTGATTTGGCCGGCGCCGGTGGCGACCGCGAAATCCGCGATAGTGGTGTCCTCGGTCTCGCCCGATCGATGAGAAATCACCGAGGTGTAACCGGCCGCGCGTGCGACCTCGATCGCTTCGAGGGTCTCGGTCAGCGTGCCGATCTGGTTGAGCTTGATCAGGATTGAATTGCCCACGCCTTCCGCGATCCCGCGTGCGAGACGCTTGGGATTGGTGACGAAGAGGTCGTCGCCGACCAACTGGATTTTGGAGCCAAGCTCGCGCGTCAGCAGTTTCCACCCGGCCCAGTCGTCCTCGGCGAGTCCGTCCTCGATCGAGACGATTGGATATAGATCGATCAGCCGCGCATAGAACGCGACCATCTCCTCCGAGGTGCGCGCGCGCTTGTCCGACCGCGCGAAGACGTAGACGCCGTTCTCAAAGAACTCGCTCGAGGCCGGGTCGAGCGCGATCGAGACCTGATCTCCCGGCTTGTAGCCCGCGCGCACGACCGCTTCGAGGATCACTTCGATCGGTTCCTCGTTATTGCGCAGGTTAGGCGCGAAGCCGCCCTCATCGCCGACGTTAGTCGATTGTCCATGTTGCTTGAGCACCGCCGCCAGCGCATGAAAAACCTCGGCGCCCATGCGCAACGCTTCGGCCATCGTGCTCGCTCCGTGTGGCACGATCATGAATTCCTGCATATCGACGCTGGAGTCGGCGTGCTTGCCGCCGTTGACCACATTCATCATCGGCACCGGCATCACGTGCGCGCCGGAATTCAGGTAGCGATACAGCGGCAAGCCATTTGCGCTCGCGGCCGCATGCGCTGCCGCGAGCGATACGCCGAGCATCGCGTTGGCACCGAGCTTCGATTTGTTCTCGGTCCCGTCGAGGTCAAGCAATGCCCGATCGAGGGTCGGCTGGTTGGCGGCGTCGAAACCCGCGAGTTTTTGCGCGATCGGCCCGTTGACGTTGGCGACCGCCTTCAACACGCCTTTGCCGCCGAAGCGTTTGGCATCGCCGTCGCGTAACTCGAGCGCCTCGTGCACGCCGGTCGAAGCGCCGGAGGGCACCGCCGCGCGGCCGAGCGCGCCACCGCCGAGGCGAACGTCGACTTCGATCGTAGGATTGCCGCGCGAATCGATTATCTCGCGGCCGTGAATTGCCGAAATAGTTGTCAGACTCATCGATTAGATACCGCTATCAGGAAAGCAGGAATGACCGAGCGGTTAAAGCGGAAACCACGAATTTCTCGCGAGGTTCCACCGGCGCATCGGGCCTGACGAAAGCACACCACGCGGATTCGGCGGAGATAGTACGCCGGACGCGGTTCAGATGCCGCGTCCGGCGCGATTTGACTAATTGTCAGGCCGCGCGGCGCGGACGCAGCACGTCTTTGGCCTGCACCTTCTCGGCGACCGGCGTGAAGATATGGGTGCCGACGCCCTTCAAATCGATAGCATCGCTCATCACCATGTCGGCGGTGCCAACGCGCGCCGTCAGCTCCTTGAGGGCGCCTGCGAGATCGGCGGTCTCGATCTCATAAAGCGCCAGATACCGATGGGGATTCTCGTCGCCCATCTGTGCGTCGGCGAGGCGGAACCGTTGCGCGGCGACAAAACCCGGAACGTTGAGGACGTCCGGAATGTGCTGCTCGTTATACCATTTGTTGTATTCGGCTTCCTTGCCGGACGTGGGATTGGTGAGAACTACGAAAGTGTATTTCGCCATAACCGTATGCCTCCCCGTGAGTGTGCGGGCCGTTCGGGCTGCCGCCAATGGAATCATGCTGCGAGCAGGATTCTAGTACCGCCCGTCGCGCTCTGTCCAATGAGACCGGAGTCCCGCAAAAAAAGACGGCCTCCCCTCGATTCGGGAGACCGCCTTTCACACTATGGTCAGTGGTTTATTTGATGCCGAACATTTTCTTGTCGCCCTCGATCAGGGGCTTGAACGACGGGCGTGAATGAATCCGTCCGATATAAGCGGCGAGCTTCGGCCATTTGCCGGCGTCGGGCGTCACTCCGCTCAGAAGCAGGTTCACGAACTGCGAGCCGACGCCGATGTCGCCGATCGTCAGGCTGTTGCCGACCAGGAAATCACCCTTAAGCTCGCCTTCGAGGTAGCTGAACATCGGAGGCAGTTCCTCCTGCTCGGCCTTGCGAAACAACGCCTCGTCGAAGGTCGTCTTCATCAGCAGCGGTCCCACAACCTTGTTGAAGAACATCTTCGATCCGATGATTGGCGCGAGGCCGCCGTCAGCGTACTCCTCGAACCACAGCGCACGCGCGTATTGGTAAGGGTCCGAAGGATACAGCGCCGGTTGCGGATGAGTGCGCTCGAGGTAGGCGGAAATGATCGATGAATCCGCGAGAAATTTGTCGCCATCTTGAAAGGCGGGGATGCGCCCGAGCGGGCTGATCTTCCTGAATTCCGCGCTCGGCGGAAACGGCGAGGTCTGCTCCTGCTCGAACGGCAGATTTTTCTCGGCCAGAACGACCTTGACCTTTCTGACGAACGGGGACGGATTGGCTCCATATAGTTTCAACATCGAATTTTCCTCCGGAAGGTTGGGCGCGACGGGCGCAGATGGTTGCATGGTGAAACTGGCACCTTTGCCGTGTTCATTGCAAGCTCGAAATTTTTTTCGATGGCCGCACAAGTCATACTCGACTGCGCGCCCTCAAAACGCCGGGTACCTCCAAGGCGCGGGATGCGCGATATGGAGGCGGGTCTGCGACTCCGCTTATTGGTGATTGGATACGCTGCCGTGCGCGGTGTCGCCCTCTTGCAGCATCTCCGCGTGACGGCGCTCGGCCTCGGGGCGCGCGTAGGTCAGCGTTTCGATCATCGGCTGATGCAGCCGGCCGTTGCTCGCGACAATGTTCGCGGCTGCGATATCGAGTCGCGATCCGTCCATATTGCTGACGTGTCCGCCGGCCTCCTCCACCATCAGAGCACCGGCTGCGACGTCCCATTGCTTGAGACCGAACTCCCAGAATCCGTCGGTGCGTCCGCAGGCGACGTAGGCGAGGTCGAGTGCGGCCGAACCGGTGCGGCGCACACCCTGGGTGCGCATCATGAAGGCCTCCCAGAAGGCCAGGTAGAAACGGCGGCGCTCGCGCCGGTCATAGGGGAAGCCGGTTGCGAGCAGCGATAAGTCGAGCGTCGGAACCCGGCTGACATGCGCGGGTTTGCCGTTGAGCCTCGTCCCGCGATTGCGCTGCGCGACGAAGCATTCCTTCTTGAACGCGTCGTACACGATCGCCAATTGCACCCGCCCGCGCCGTTCGTACGCGATCGAGACGCAGAACTGCGGGAAGCCGTGCGCGAAGTTGGTGGTGCCGTCGAGCGGATCGATGATCCATCGATGCTCGCTGGTATGCGCGTTGGCGCCGCTCTCCTCTGCCAGTACCGCATGGGCCGGAAAGCTGCGCTGCAGGATTTCGATTACCGTCGCTTCGGATTCCTGGTCTGCCTCGGTCACCAGGTCGATCGCGTTGCTTTTGCGCGTGACGGTCGTCCGGCTCAGCCACTTTAGATGTACGCGACCGGCCGCACGCGCCGCACGCATCGCAACTTTTTCGATTTCTCCGATTTCAGCCACGGCTAGTCTAATTATTCCAGCGCGTCCGCTCATGCCAGCGCGCCAGGTCAGGATATTCACAGATTTCTGAAATTGTTGCGCGCGGGCCGGAGGCGAATGCCGCTCGATAGGCGCCGCGTGGGTATTGAGTCTAACCGCCGGCGGGGTCGTCGGTGGCTGCGGGTGCGGCTTGCGCGGCAATCAGCGCCTGCGTGTACGGCATTAGCGTGGTGAACAGGTTGACCTGCGAATCGAGCGTCTTGCCGATGCCGCTCATCAAGCCCATCACACGGTTGACCAGGAGCACGTCGGCGGGCACCTCGACGATCGGGTTCGCGCGCAGCGTGCGCGGCAATTCGTCGGAGAACTCTTCGATCAATTCGCGATCGGCGTACGCGCGATTGCGCTTCACGCTGTTGCCCAGAAAGACGTCGGCGAGCATCAGCAGCGTCTCGGGTGATCCGTCGCGGGTGCGGAAGCCGAGGTCATGGAAGGCGCTCACGATCGCGTCGCGGTTCGAGCTCAGGATCGCAAAGGTGAGCCGCACGAACGCGTCGCGGAAGGCCGGCGGAAAATCCTTGGCGAGGCCGAAATCCAGCAGCACGATGCGCGGTCCGGGCTGCACCAGGATGTTCCCCGGATGCGGGTCGGCGTGAAAAAAACCGTCGCGCAGAATTTGCTGCGTGAACATCTCGATAAGCTTCTGCGCGACTGCATGCTTGTCGATTCCCGCGCGCTCCAGCGCCTCCAGATCCGTCACCTTGATACCTTCGACCAGCTCCATCGTGAGCACCCGCCGCGCCGTCAGATCGCGATACACCCGCGGAATCATCACGTCCGCGCGATCCGCGAAGTTGCCGGCGATAATCTCGCTGTTGCGCGCTTCGTTGATGAAATCGAGTTCCATCGGGATGTACTTCAAGATTTCGCGCGCTATCGCACGAAAGTCGAAGTCGGGCTCGAGCCATGCCAGCAGCCGCAGCGTGAAGCCCAGGTTGCGCAAATCGGCGTCAACCACCGCTTCGATCCGCGGGTACTGTACTTTGACCGCGCAGCGGCGACCGTCGATCGTGCGCGCCGCATGAACCTGTGCAAGCGAAGCGGCCGCGATCGGCGTCGGGTTGAACTCACTGAAGATCGCTTCAAGCGGACGGCCCAGCGCACGCTCGATTTGCCCGCGGATTATTTCGAACGGCCGCGGCGGCACGCGGTCGTGCAGTCCGGCCAGCGTCGAAACCCATTGGTCGGGCAGAATGTCCGCGCGCGTTGCGATAAACTGGCTCGCCTTGATCAACAGACCCTCGAGCCGAATCGACGTGCGATAGAGGGCGCGGGCGGCGCGTAAATCCTGGCGGCGATAGCGAGCCTCCTTCTGGCCGTCGCCCCTGATACGCGACCATAGCTGGATCACTTTGTATGGAACGTAGATCCGCACCGCGAGGCTGAGGACGCTGACGAAGCGATAGGCACGAACGGCAAACCCCAAGCGCTCAGACGCGGCCGAATCTTGAACCGGTCCGCCGGAAAATCCGGATGAACCGTCCGTATCTGCGGCTGTCGGATTCGTACGCGGAAATGAGCCGCTCGTGCCTGGCGGCGAAGCCTTCGTCTTTGAGTTTGTCGCGGGGGATGCCAAAACGGTTTTGCGCGTGGCGTGGTCGAGCGGACTCGCGCTGCGATGAACTGATCACGTGAAAGTGTAATCGATGGCGGGCACGCAGAGAACAGGTAGCGATCAACTCGTGACGGTCGGCGCAACCGGCGCCTTGCCGCCGCCGCTGGCGCATCCCGTCGGCCGTATCCTGCGCCGCTACTATACGGTTTGGGCCATCTATGCCCTCGCCAATGGATTCCTCTACGGCGTGTATCCGCTCTTTCTGCGCGCGCGTGGCTTGAACCAGTTCCAGATGAACAGCGTGCTCGCGACCTATTTCGCGGTCACCTTCCTCACCGACGTCCCCACCGGCGCGTTTGCCGACGCCCTCGGCCGCCGCCGTTCATTCGTCCTCGGATGCATGATCAGGCTGTCCGCCTTCATGGTCTATTTCTTCGCCCATGCCTATCCGGTCTTTCTCGTGGCCGAAGCGATCGACGGCATCGGCACGACCTTCTGCAACGGCGCGATCGACGCATGGGGCGTCGATGCGCTTGACGACGCGGGCTTCGCCGGGATCAAGGACCGTCTCTTCTCGCGCATCTCACAGCTCATGAACGTCGGCTTCATGGTCTCCGCGCTGATCGGGACCTACGTCGCCGACGTCAATATCGCATGGCCGTGGCTGATGAGCGCGGCGGGCTACGGTATCAGCGCGATCGTCGGAGCGGTGCTGATGCGTGAGCGCACCGGCCAGCGCGCGCATGTGGAGTTCGCCCATATACCCGCGCAGGTGATCGATCGCGTCGTCAACGGATTCCGCCACGGCTTTCGCAGCCGCACGATCCTGATGCTCAGTCTGGCCAACGGGATCTTCTTCGCCGCGTCCGCGCCGTATTGGCTCGAATGGCCGCAATACGTCAACGACAGCTACGGCCTGGGCATCTGGGTAGTAGGGTGGGTCTATTGCCTGCTGACGATCGGCCGGCTGGTCGGCGCGGAAGCCGTAATGCGGATGCGCATGGACGAATCCGTGCGCTCGACTCGCCTCATCATTCTGATCGCGGCGGCCAGCGTCACTTTCTATGCGGGTGGCGCCGCCGCCCATCGGCCGAACCTCGTGGTCGCACTCTTCTTCCTGATGAATATCCTGGTCGGCGCGATGATGCCGCTGATGCAGAGCTGGTTCAACGAACAGATCGCATCCGATCAGCGCGCGACGCTGCTGTCGTTCAACAGCACCTTCGCGACGATGGGCGCGGCGACGGGATTACTGTCCGTCGGCGCCTATGCGGATGTCGCCGGCATCCCGGCGACGTGGAAGGTCTGCGCGGCGATCTTCGTCGCCGCGATCCCCTGCTACTGGCTGATTCGGCCGCGCCCCGCGACCCCGGGCGCGGCCGAATCAGCCTCGTCGTGAACGAGCGGCGGGCGGGGTTCGCGATCCATCGCGACCCCCGCCCGAGTGCGCTAAAAAGAAGTTGCCGATGGCAGCCGGGGAATCCGTTCGGCTAAAATCCTACGCACGATGCCTCGGCGGCATTTACCAGCCAGCGTGGCGGTGGGAGCGTGAAGGAGATGAATCTGGCAGTAAAACCCAATCAAGCTAACCTCCCGCAAGCCTCTCCGAACGGCGCATCGACCTACGAACCAATCAGCAGTGTCTGGGAGGGGAGCGACGCAGACTTACTTGAAGCGATGTTCAAGTTTTACGCCACCATCCCGCCTGAACCGATCCTGGATTCGACCTACAACGCGGGGCGATTTTGGAAGGGGTCGAAACGACACGTTGTATCCATGGACATCGACCCGCAACATCAGCCGACCATCGTTGGGGACAATCGGAAAATGACGGGCGTACCGTCTGCCAACTTCGGCGTCGTGGTGTACGACCCCCCTCACGTCGGACCGCAGGGGCGCGATAAGAGCAAGAAGCGATTCGATGTGGATTTCGGCGCGACGGTCGAGTGCGGCAAAGCGCAGGACTGGAATCTGAGCTATCTGTATCCGCCATTTTTGAAACAGGCCAAGCGGGTACTAAAACCCGGCGGCCTGCTGTTGGCGAAGATCACGGATATGGTGAACAACCACAAATCGAAGTGGCCGCATTGCGAATTCATGCGAATGGCCGAAGCGGCCGGATTTACTGTGTGCGACCTTATTATCAAAATTCGCAACGGTCCAATGGTTTCGACCAAGTGGAAAGAGGCTCATCACGCCAGAAAGCGCCACTGTTTTTGGATCGTGTGCCGCAACGGGAACGACTGCGAGCGGCAGTAATCAGGAGTTCTTCGGGAACAGCTCATTCCAGCGGCTCCCGCCCGAAATTTAAATTAAGCAGGACCACCACTGGCGGTAACCCCCCGCGTCGGTTAAAAATTAATGATTCAATCGGCGCCCCGCGCGCGGGTTGGGGATGGGTTCGCGACGAAGATGGATTTCCCCCGTATCAAACGACTACCGCCCTACGTGTTCAACGCGATCGGCGACCTCTGCCTCAAGGCGCGCCGCGCCGGCGAGGACATCATCGACTTCGGCATGGGTAATCCCGACGACGCGACGCCTCCGCATATTGTCGCCAAGCTGATCGAGGCCGCCTCGAAGCCCGCCAATCATCGCTACTCGGTCTCGCGTGGCGTCTTTAAGCTCCGCCTCGCCATCTGCGACTGGTACAAGCGCCGCTACGGCGTCGATCTCGATCCCGACTCCGAGGCGATCGTCACGATTGGCTCGAAAGAAGGTATCGCGCATCTCGCGCTCGCGATGCTCGACCAGGGCGACGTCGTCCTCGCGCCCACTCCGACCTATCCGATCCATCAGTACGGATGCGTTATCGCGGGCGCGCAGGTGCAGGGCGTACCGATACGCAACGGCGAGGAATTCTTCGACGAGATGATGAACGTCGTCAGCCGCTGCTGGCCGCGCCCGAAACTGCTCATCATCAACTTCCCGCACAATCCGACCACCGCGATCGTCAACCTCGCCTTCATGCAGCGCATCGTCGATTTCGCGCGCGACAACGACATCCTCGTGGTCCACGACTTTGCCTACGCCGATATCTGCTTCGACGGCTACCGCGCCCCCTCGATCATGGAAGTGCCGGGCGCGCGCGATGTCGCGGTCGAATTCTTCACGCTCTCCAAGAGCTACAACATGCCTGGATGGCGGGTCGGCTTCGCTGTCGGCAATCGCGAAATGATCGCGGCGCTCGGCCGGCTCAAATCGTACTTCGATTACGGCATGTTCGCCCCGGTGCAGGTCGCCGCGATCGCCGCGCTCAACGGGCCGCAGGAATGCGTCGGCGAAATCGTCGAAATGTATCGGCAGCGCCGCAACGTTCTGGTCGAGGGGCTCAATCGCTCGGGCTGGCCGGTCGAGAAGCCCAAGGCCACCATGTTCGTATGGGCGCCGATTCCGGAGCCGTTCCGTGAAATGGGCTCGCTCGAATTTTCCAAGTTCCTGCTGAGCGAGGCCAAGGTCGCGGTCTCGCCCGGAGTAGGTTTCGGTGCCGATGGCGACGGCTTCGTCCGCTTCGCGCTGATCGAGAACGAACATCGCTCGCGCCAGGCGATTCGCGGCATCCGGCACGCCCTCTCGCGTGCCGAAGTACCCGGCCGCCACAAGCGCGCCGCGATTGCGAACTCCTGAGCCCCGCCGCATGCACCGTCACCGTGCACCCGCGCACCCAGAGAAGGGGAGAGTGGTCGGGGAACTCGAAACCTTTATTTCATTGAAACCTTGCGAGGTTTCAAACTTCCCATCATGTATAGACGCTCGCGATACTCGGGTGGGCGGCTAAGTCATGCTGAAAATGGGTCATGATCGCTTCGGCTGCATCGCAGCCGCGCGACTCGGCGGCTTATCCGAACAACCTGGTCACAACCCATGATGAGGTTTTTTCAGGGCGCAGCCCGCATCTTCCAAACGGGAAGTCTGAAACCTCGCGAGGTTTCAGTTTCCGAGAAAGTTAAAGTTTTGTGCTACTCAACCATTGGATTGTGTCTGGTGACGCCCTCTTGAAGCCTGTGCGGCTGGCCCTGCTCGGCTGCGGCACTGTCGGCGAAGGCGTCGTGCGGCTGCTCCGCCAGAATGCTGCGATGTTCGAGCGCAAGCTCGGCGTGCCGCTGGAACTGGCGGGCGTCGCCGATCGCAGCCTCAAACCGATTCCCGCACTCGGTATCGATAGAAAGCTGATTACCCGCGACGCCGCCGCGCTGGTCGGGCGCGACGACATCGATATCGTCGTCGAGCTGTTCGGCGGCTATGAGCCTGCCCGCACTCTCATTTTGCAGGCGCTCGCGGCCGGCAAGGATGTCGTCACCGCGAACAAGGCGCTGCTTGCGGGCCACGGCGGCGAAATCTTCCGCGCCGCCGTCAAGGCCGGTCTTGCGGTCGGCTTCGAAGCGAGTGTCGGCGGTGGCGTCCCGATTATCCGCACTCTGCGCGAGGCGCTGGCCGGCGATCGTCAACGTGCGGTTTACGGCATCGTCAACGGCACCTGCAATTCGATTCTCAGCATGATGACCGACGGCGGTACGGAGTTCGCCGACGCTCTCAAGCAGGCGCAGCGTGACGGATTGGCTGAGGCCGACCCCACCGTCGATATCGAAGGATACGACGCCGCGCACAAACTCTGTCTGCTGGTCACGCTCGCCTTCGGCGTGCTGCTCGAGCCGCCGCAGGTTCATACCGAGGGCATCAGTCGAATCGCACTCGCCGACATCAATTACGCGCGCGAACTCGGCTACACCATCAAGCTCCTCGCGATCGCGAAGGATGACAGCGGCGCGATCGAGGCGCGCGTGCATCCGACGATGATCCCGTCGCGCCATCTGCTGGCTGGCGTCGCCGGCGCCTTCAACGCAATTTACATCCACGGCGAGGCCCTCGGTTCGAGCATGTACTTCGGCCAGGGCGCCGGTCAGATGCCGACCGCTACCGCCGTGATGGCGGACATTCTCGAAATCGCGCGGCATCGGCTCTCGGGTGCCCGCGGCGGAGCACATGCGCTGGGTTATCCGGTCGCGCATCTGAAGCGCGCGCGTGTCAAGCCGATGGACGACGTGATATGCGAATACTATCTGCGCTTCAACGCGCGCGATAAGCCCGGCGTTCTCGGTGCCATCGCATCGGTGCTCGGGCGCAACGGGATTTCGATCGTGTCGGTGATTCAAAAGGGGCGCGGAGTCGAGACCACCGTGCCGGTCATCATGCGTACGCACGAGGCGCGCGAGAAAAACTTGAAGCGTGCGCTCGCGGCAATCGGCCGGCTCAAAATGGTCGAGGGGCCGCCGGTCTTCATCCGGATCGAGGAGCGTCTTTAAGCGCGATGGCTGAGAGTACACATGCGGGCGCGGCGTCGGACGCGCGGCTCACTCGATGGCCGGGGCTGATCGAGCACTACCGGCGTTTCCTGCCCGTCACCGATAAGACCCCCGTCGTCACGCTCAACGAGGGCAACACTCCGCTGATCGAGAGTCCTGTACTCGCCGAACGTGTCGGCCGCGGCGTGAAGGTTTACTTAAAGTTCGAGGGTGCCAACCCAACCGGCTCCTTCAAAGATCGCGGGATGACGGTCGCGATGAGCAAGGCGCTGGGCGAAGGTGTCCGCGCCGTAATCTGCGCCTCGACCGGCAATACCTCCGCTTCCGCCGCGGCTTATGCGGGCCGCGCCGGACTTCAAGCATATGTTTTGATTCCGAAAGGCGCCGTCGCACTCGGCAAACTGTCGCAGAGCCTGATGCATGGGGCGCGGGTGGTCGAGGTCATCGGCAACTTCGACATCTGCTTGAAGGTTGTGCGCGACGTTGCCGAGCGCGATCCCCTGCGCATCCGGCTGGTCAACAGCGTCAATCCCGATCGTATCGCAGGCCAGAAGACCGCCGCTTTCGAAATCTGCGATCAGTTGGGCGAGGCTCCGACGCATCAATTTCTGCCGGTCGGCAACGCCGGCAATATAACCGCCTATTGGGCCGGCTACCGCGAATACAAAGCGGTCGGGCTTTCGCAGCGATTGCCGAAAATGATGGGCTATCAGGCGGCCGAGTCCGCGCCGATCGTGCTCGGCCATCCGATCGACGATCCGCGCACCGTCGCGACCGCCATCAAAATCGGCAATCCGGCGAGTTGGACCAGCGCCACCGCCGCGCGTGACGAGTCGGGCGGCCTGATCGATATGGTCACCGATTCCGAAATTTTGACCGCTTATCGGCTAATCGCAGCGCACGGTGTCTTTGCCGAGCCGGCCTCCGCCGCCTCCGTCGCCGGTCTGCTCAAGTTCAGCGCCGGCGGCGCGCTCAAACCCGGCTCCATCGTGGTCTGCACGCTGACCGGACACGGCCTGAAGGACCCCGACACCGCGATGAAAAACCTGAGCAATACGATTGTCGTCGAGCCCGACATCGCGAAGGTCCTGAAAATATTGGACAGCTAACGGCGCGCGGCTCGATCTCTCGTCTAGTCCGAGTAGATGAGGAAAGTATCCGAACGATCCTCAAGTATGAGTTTAACTTAGGCCGGAGAGTCCAACCTTGAAGTATGTCATTATCCACGGCGACGGCATGGCCGATTGGCCCTGCGACGAACTCGGCGGCAAGACCCCGCTCGAAGCCGCGCGCAAGCCCAACATGGACCTTATCGCCTCGCGCGGCGAACTCGGCTTGGTCGCCACGATTCCCGAGGGCATGCCGCCCGGCAGCGACGTCGGCACCATGACGATGCTCGGCTACGACCCCGCCCGTTACCACACCGGCCGCGCCCCGATCGAAGCGGCGAGTCAGGGTATCGCGCTCGCTCCCGACGACGTCGTCTTCCGCATGAACCTGGTTTCGCTCGAGCCGGACGCCAACGGCGCGTTGATCATGAGCGACTTCACCTCCGGCCATATCACCAGCGAGGAGGCGGCCCGCATTGTCGATGACCTCCGGCGCGAGCTGGCGGGCGACGGCATCGAATTTTTCAACGGCGTCAGCTACCGCCATCTGATGGTCTGGCGCCACGGCCTCACCGGCACTCAACTAACGCCGCCGCACGACATCACCGGCAAACCGATCGCGCCGCATCTGCCCCAGGGTGAGGGTGCCGACCGCCTGTCCACCCTGATGAAACGTGCGGGTGAAATATTGAGTAACCATCCAGTGAACCAGTCGCGCCGCGCCGCGGGCAAGACCGCCGCCACGGCCGTATGGTTCTGGGGGCAGGGCAAGCGTCCCGCGGTGCCGACGCTCAAGCATCGCTTTGGTGTCGAGGGCTCGGTGATCTCGGCGGTCGATCTCGTCAACGGTCTCGGACGGCTCGCCGGCCTCGACGTGATTACGGTTCCCGGCGCGACCGGCTTTCTCGATACCGACTATGCCGCCAAGGCCCGCTACGGGCTCGACTCGCTCAAGCGCCGCGACTTCCTGCTCCTCCATATCGAAGCGCCCGACGAGGCCGGCCACATGGGCCGCGCCGATTACAAGGTCGAAGCGCTCGAGCGGATCGACCAATTGATTCTCGGCCCGATGCTCGCGGAATTGCCCTCGTTCGGCGAATGGGCGCTGTTGCTGATGCCCGATCATGCGACGCCGTCGAAACTCAAGACGCACTCGAATGAAGCGGTGCCATTCGCTATGCTCAAAGGCGGCCCATCCGGCCTCACGGGTGGAGGCGCCACACGACGATATACCGAAGCGGAGGGTGGCCGCACCGGCCTGCTGCTGAGGCAGGGATATCGGCTGATCGAGTCGCTCTTCGGCGCGGAACTGGCTTCCAACTGAAGCGGACGCGATCGGTTTTCTGGCTCTACCGGTTCCGGTTTTTGGCCTGAACGACAACCTCTAAGGAGTGCCGCGATGGAGCGAAATCTTGCCCTCGAAGTGGTTCGCGCGACCGAAGCCGCGGCACTCGCCGCCGCCCGTTTTATCGGCAAGGGCGACGAGCGGATGGCCGACCGCGTGGCCGCCGAAGCGATGCGCAACACGCTCAACTCGATCGCGATGGACGGCAAGATCGTGGTGGGCGAGGGCGACCAGGGTGCGACCGACCTGCTCTATGCGGGTGAAATCGTCGGCACCGGCGCCGGCACCGAAGTCGATGTCGCGCTCGACGGCCTCGAAGGCTCGCTGATCTGCGCGACCGGCGGTCCCAACGCGCTCTCCTGCGTGGCGCTGGCCGAGCGCGGCAAGATGCTGCGCTGCCCCGACACCTACATGGACAAAATTGCCTGCGGTCCGCAGGGCCGGGGGATTATCGATCTCGACAAATCGCCGTCAGACAACCTCAAGGCGCTGGCCGAAGCGAAGAAGGTTTACGTCGAGGACTTGAAGGTGGCGATCCTCGACCGTCCGCGCCATGAAAAGCTCATCGCGGAGGTCAGGCGCGCGGGCGCCGGGATCAAGCTGCTCACCGCCGGCGACCTTTCCGCCGGCATCGCAACGACTCGTCCCGAAGGCGAAGTGGACCTGCTGATCGGTATCGGCGGGGCGCATCAGGGCGTGCTCGCCGCGGCTGCGATTCGCGCGGCCGGCGGCGACATGCAATGCCGTTTCGCGCCACGCAATGAGCGCGAGTCCGAAGCCTGTCTGGCGGCCGGGATTCTCGACCTGCGGCGCAAGTTCATGCTCGAAGAGATGGCCGGCGACAACGTGATGTTCGCGGCGACCGGCGTGACCACCGGCGACTATCTGCGCGGCGTGCGCTTTTTCTCGGGCGGCGCGATGACCAACAGCGTCGTGATGCGCTCGAAGACCCGCACGATTCGCTTCATCGAAGCGATCCACCACTTCGACTTCAAACCCGAATATTAGAGCGAGCTGAAAGGCTTTGGGAGCGATAGGGAGAGTTGTTGAGGAGACTCAAAACTATAGTTTTCCACTGAAACCTCACAAGGTTTCAGACTTCCCGTTTGCAAGATGCGGGCTGCGTCCCACTAAAAGCGTCGACCTGTGAAGAACGCGCTTCCCATCAGTTCAGAACCTTGCTTACGCGCTCGCAAAAGGTCTCATCGCCGCTATCCGCATGACCGACTCGGTTCTATTACTTGGGAAGTGCAGTCCTGAAAGTCAGGTCAAGACTGTTGGGCTGCTTGAAACCTTTCAAAGGTTTCACGAGATTCCCTTCCGCTAAGTTGCAAGTGTAGGAGGGGATTCGTAAGCTCCGCACATGGCGGCGAAAGATCTGCGTTTCTATATCGATTACAAAAGCCCCTACGCCTATCTCGCGAAAGATCCGGTTTACGATCTCGAGCGCGAATTCGGCGTGAGCTTCACCTGGCTCCCGATCAATCTGCACATCCCGGATTTCCTTGGAACCGTCGAGGGCCGCAATGCCCATCAGTGGCGCCGCGTGCGCTACAGCTACATGGACGCGCGCCGGCTGGCGAATCGCCGCGGCCTGACCGTGCGCGGCCCGCAAAAGTTGTTCGACACCGCGCTGGCTTCGATCGGAATGATCTATGCGCAGCGGCGCGGCACCTTCCGCAAGTACAACGACCTCACGTTCGAGCGCTTTTGGAAGCGCGAACTCGATATCGAGGATCGCGAGGTCATCCGTCGCGTGCTCGAGGAGAGCGGTGCCGAGACTGCCGCATTTTTCGATTTCGCCGAGGGCGAGGGCTGCCGCGAACTCGAGCGCATCACGCACGAGGCTGAGCAGTTGGGCGTGTTTGGCGTGCCGACCTTTGTCATCGACGACGAAATTTTCTGGGGTGGCGACCGCCTCTGGATGGTGCGCGAGAAACTCGCCGCCGCTTAAGTGTAGTTCCCCGCGCCGGTTTGCTTTCGACTCTGTTATTCTCCGGGTGAAGCGGGAGTTAAAGGATTTCCGGAAAAAAGGAGACGTGTGTCGATGAGCACCGATTCGGAATCGGCAAAAACCCTTTACGCGCGGCTTAACGGCTACGATGGGCTCGCCGCGATCGTTGATGAATTCCTGCAAACGCTAGCGTCCGAGCCGCAGATGGCGCGCTTTGCGGCGGCGATGAATCTGGATTCGCGCAGGCGCAACCGTCAGCTCACCCTCGACTACCTGTGTGCGGCGACGGGCGGTCCGGCGTTTTATCTCGGCAAGGACATGAAGACTTCGCACGCGGGTCTGGGAATCAGCGCGAGCGACTGGAAGATTGCGATGGACCATGTTGAGCGTGCGCTCAAGAAGCTGAAAGTGCCCGAGCGCGAGGGCAAAGATCTGCTCGCTTTGGTTGACGGTCTCGCCCGCGAGATCGTCGAAAACTAGCGGCGAAAGCCGTGCGCTTGCGCGCAGGTGACGTGAAGTGATGCATGGTGGCGGGTTGGTGTAACTAACGCCGTGCGAGGGCGCACGCAGGAGGAGAAATTGGAAGACCTGATTTTTGACAACGGCGCGATTGCGACGATTACGATCAATCGGCCCAAGGCGCTCAATGCGCTGAATCGCGCAGTGCTCGAGGAGATTACGCGGGTGCTGCGCGACGTGCGCCACGATCCCTCCGTGCGCGTGCTGATCGTCACGGGTGCGGGCGACCGCGCCTTTGTTGCCGGCGCCGATATCGCCGCGATGGCTGACATGGAGATCGTCGATGGGCTCGAATTCACCCGCCTCGGCCATCGCGTGATGCAGACGTTCGAGGAACTGCCGATACCGGTGATCGCGGCGGTCAACGGCTTCGCATTAGGCGGCGGTCTCGAATTGGCGCTCGCCTGCGATCTGATTATCGCGAGCGAAAAGGCGCGCTTCGGCCAGCCCGAGATCAACCTCGGTATCATCCCGGGCTTTGGCGGGACCCAGCGCCTGCCCCATCGGATTGGCCATGCGCGCGCTCGCGAACTGATCATGACGGGCGAGATGTTCGACGCCAAAAGCGGCTACGAATGGGGCCTCGTCAACAAGCTCGTTGCGCCCGACCAATTGATGGCCGAGACCCGCAAGCTGGCCGAGAAGATCGCCTCGAAGTCGGGTTTCGCGCTGCGCCAGGCCAAGGCCGCGTTGCGCGCCGCCGCCACCATGGAAGAGGATGCCGGTCTGCGCTTTGAGCAGAACGCCTTCGGCGGCCTGTTCGCCAGCGTGGACAAGAGCGAGGGGATGAAGGCGTTCCTGGAGAAACGCGAGCCCAAGTGGCAGCACAAATAGCGACACGGCAGAAAAATACGAGAAGGGGAGAGTTGTTGAGGAACCCGGAACTATAGTTTTCTGAGACTGAAACCTCGCGAGGTTTCAGACTTCCCATTTGGAGGATGCGGGCTTCGCCCTGTGAAAACCTCCGCTGGGGATGGTCGCACGAATTGGTAGTTCGAGTGGCCTCGTCAGGCGTGCGTCAATTAAAACGAGCGCCGCCGCAACACTTCAGTAAGACCGCACCAAGATCCGGGATTCTTCGCAAGCTCTGAATGACAGTGGGGGAGATGCCCCACCTGAGCTTTGTGCCTGCGCTCCACGAACGTCGCTTACGCGCCCATGAGAGGTCCAACGGAATCATCCGCAAGACCCCTGGTGCCTTTTCACCATTGGAAGTGTGAAACCTTTTAAAGGTTTCACTGGTTTCCTGCCTGCCCCCCGTCTTTTGCTCGCTTCCGCTCTTCTGGCGCGAGTCAAAATAAATCAATACGATTCACGGCGGCACCGCCCCGTCCTTATCGACGGGAGAAAGCGGCTGGGGTAGAAGTTGATATCTACGCTCGCAGCAATCATGCGAGCGACCAGGGAAACCGGCATCGGCAGCCATGATGGACCTCGAACTTACCGAAGCTCAACGCGGCGCTCGCGACACGGCGCGCCGCTTCGCCCGTGAGCGGCTGGAGCGCGTCGGCGTCGAAATTGATCGAACTCATCAGTTTCCGACCGCGGCGGTCGCCGAACTGGGCAAGCTCGGCATGCTCGGCGTATTCATTCCGGAGCAGTACGGCGGCGCCGGGCTGGATAACGTCGCGTATGCGCTGGTAGTCGAGGAGTTGTCGGTCGAGTGCGCATCGACCGGCGTGATCGTCTCGGCGCATTCGTCGCTCGGTTCGTGGCCGATCCTGGGCACCGGCACGGCGGAGCAAAAAGACCGCTTCCTGCCGAAGATGGCGACCGGCGAATGGCTCGGATGTTTCGCGCTGACCGAGCCGCAGGCCGGTTCCGACGCCGCCGGGCAGAAGACCCGTGCGGTACGCGACGGCGACAGTTACATCCTCAACGGCACTAAGAACTTCATCACGAACGGCCCGGAAGCCGCTATCGCGATCGTGTTCGCGATGACGGCGGCCGAGAAAGGCAATCACGGGATCAGCGCGTTTATCGTCGAGACCTCGACCCCGGGATTCGCGGTGACGAGGATCGAGGAGAAGATGGGAATCAACGGTTCCCATAGCGCGCAACTCGCCTTCTCGGACCTCCGAGTGCCGCGCGAAAACTTGCTGACCAAAGAAGGCGAGGGCTTCAAGGTCGCGATGAAGACGCTCGACGGCGGGCGTATCGGAATCGCGGCGCAGGCGATTGGAATCGCGCGCGCGTCGCTCGAAGCGTCGCTCAAGTATGCGCAGCAGCGCCAGGCGTTCGGGCGGCCGATCGCGAGCAACCAGGCGATCCAGTGGAAGCTCGCCGACATGGCGGTGGAGATCGACGCGGCGCGCCTGCTCGCATTGCAGGCGGCGACGCTGAAGGATGCGGGCAAGCCGTGCACCAAGCAGTCCGCGATGGCGAAGCTGTTTGCGGCTGAGACTGCGATGAAGGCCGCGACCGAGGCGGTGCAGATTCACGGCGGTTACGGCTATACGAAGGAGTTCAAGGTGGAGCGGTATTTCCGCGACGCCAAGATCACGGAGATTTACGAAGGCACCTCGGAAATCCAGCGGCTCGTAATTTCGAGCCAGGTGCTGCAGAACCGATGAGGTCATGGCTGTGAGTACGAAGCAGGAATGGCTGGAGAAGGTCTATAACCGCGGCAAGGAGCGGCCCGTGCGCTTCTCGACGCTGTCGGACATGGAAGTCGAACCGCTGTACACGCCCGAGGATGTGACGGGCGATTACGATTCGGCGCTGGGACATCCGGGCGAGTATCCGTACACCCGCGGGGTTTACGAATCGATGTACCGCGGACGGCTCTGGACGATGCGCCAGTTCGCCGGCTTCGGGCTCGCCGAGGACACCAACGAGCGCTTCCGCTTTCTGCTCGCGCAGGGACAGGACGGCCTCTCGACGGCGTTCGACATGCCGACCTTGATGGGCTACGACGCCGACCACGAACGCTCGATGGGCGAGGTCGGTCGCGAGGGCGTCAACGTCACCTCGATCCACGACGTCGCGCGGCTGTTCGATCGGATTCCGATGGGCAAGGTCTCCACCTCGATGACGGTGAACTGCTCGGCGTCGGCGCTGCTCGCGATGTACCTGGTGCAAGCCGAACGCACGGGCGTGCCGTGGGATCAGGTCAGCGGCACGATTCAGAACGACATGCTCAAGGAGTTCACGGCGCAGAAGGAATGGATCTGCCCGCCGGCGCCGTCGTTGAGAATCGTCACCGATATGGTCGAGTTTTGCGCGAAGAAGGCGCCGCGCTTTCACCCCGTGTCGATTTCCGGCTACCACATTCGTGAGGCCGGCTCGAACGCCGTGCAGGAACTCGCATTCACGATCGCCGATGGCCTTTGCTACGTGCAGGACGCCGTTGATCGCGGGATCGACGTCGATGACTTCGCGCCGCGGCTGTCATTCTTCTGGGACCTGCACAGCGATTTTCTCGAAGAGATCGCCAAGCTCCGCGCGGGACGCCGCATGTGGGCGCGATATTTGAAAGAACGCTTCGGCGCGAAGAACCCGCGCTCGATGATGCTACGTACACATGCGCAGACCGCCGGCGTATCGCTGACCGCACAGCAGCCGATGAACAACATCGTGCGCGTCGCGATTCAGGCGCTGGCCGGTGTGCTCGGCGGCGTCCAGTCGCTGCACACCAATTCGATGGACGAGACGCTCGCGCTGCCGACCGAACAATCGGTGATGGTCGCGCTCCGCACGCAGCAGATCATCGCCGAAGAGACCGGCATCACCAATACCATCGACCCGCTTGGCGGCAGCTACGCGGTCGAGGCGCTCACCGATCGCATGGAGCGCGAGGCGACGGATTACATCAACAAGATCGACGAGATGGGCGGCATGCTCAAGGCGATCGAGGTCGGCTATCCGCAGCGCGAAATCGCCGAGTCCGCGTTCCTCTATCAGCGTCAACTCGAGCAGGGAATCAAGACCGTGGTCGGCGTCAACAAGTATTCAATCCCCGAGGAAATCCCGATCGACGTGCTCAAAATCGATCCGGCGATGGAGGAGCGCCAGATTCAGCGCGTGCGCAAGATGAAGCGCGAGCGCAATTCGAGCGCGCTCAAGGAGGCGCTCAAGCGCGTCGCCGAGGCCTGCCGCTCGGGCGAGAACCTGATGGAACCGATTTGCGAGGCGGTGCGCCGCGACGCGACCGTGGGCGAGATCAGCGATATCTATCGCGCCGAATTCGGCGTGTACAAAGACCCGGGCTGGATTTAGCAGGTGGCAGAAAAGCGACTACGGATTCTGGTGGCGAAGCCTGGCCTCGACGGCCACGACCGCGGTGCGAAAATCATCGCGCGGGCGCTGCGCGACGGCGGCTTCGAAGTTATCTACACGGGGCTGCATCAGACGCCCGAGATGATCGCGGAGGCCGCGGTGCAGGAGGACGTCGACGCGGTCGGCCTGAGCATTTTGTCGGGCGCGCACATGACGCTGTTCCCCGAAGTGATTCGCCTGTTGACCGAGCGCGGTGCGGGCGACGTCGCGGTCTTCGGCGGCGGCATCATCCCGGATGAGGACTCGAAGAAGCTCAAGACCCTCGGCGTGCGACAGGTTTTCACGCCCGGCGCGTCCACCGAAGACATCGTGAAGTGGGTGCGCGAAAACGTGCAACCGCGCGACTGAGTAAGCGGCGATGAATTTTGAGCTGAGCGATGAGCAGCGGCAGATTCGCGAGACGCTGGCGGATTTCGCCGAGCGCGAGATCAAGCCAAACTCATCGGCCTGGGACAAGGACGCGACTTTTCCACGTCACGTCGTCGAACAATTGGGCGAGTTGGGTTTCCTCGGCGTCGCCTTCCCCGAAAAATACGGCGGTGGCGGCGCCGACACGCTCTCGCAGGTGCTGGTGGTCGAGGGTATCTCGCGCTATGACGCCGGCGTTGGCCTCTCATGCGCGGCGCACATGTCGCTGTCCTCGGGCCATATCGGCATGTTCGCCTCGGATGCGCAGCGAACGCATTACCTGCCCGAGATGCTGTCTGCGAAAAAGCTCGGCGCATGGTGCCTGACCGAACCGGGCTCCGGTTCCGACGCCGCCGCGATGCGCACCAAGGCGGTTCGTTCCGGCGATAGTTATCGCATCGACGGCGCCAAGATGTTCATCACCAACGGCAGCGTCGCCGACGTTTACGTCGTGATGGCGGTGACCGACAGCGGCGCTGGCCGCACCGGCGTCTCCGCCTTCATCGTCGATCGCGGTACACCCGGCCTCAGCAACGGCCGCAAAATCGAAAAGCTCGGACTGCATTCCTCCGATACCGCCGAAGTGGTGTTCGACAACGTAACCGTGCCGGCGCGAAACCTCATCGGCGAGCCCGGCGCCGGCTATCAGCAGACCCTCAAAGTACTCGAGGGCGGACGCATCGGAATTGCGGGCTTCGCGATCGGCATCGCTCGCGGCGCCATGGAAGACGCCGCCGCCTATGCGAAGGAACGGCGCCAGTTCGACCAGGTGATCGCGGACTTCCAGGCCATCCAATGGATGTTCGCCGACATGGCGACGCGAATCGAAGCCTCGTGGCTGCTGATGTTGCGGGCCGCGGCGCTGAAAGATCGCGGCCAGCCGTTTGCGCGCGAAGCCTCGATGGCGAAGCTCTTCGCCTCGGAGACCGCGATGTGGACCACCACCAAGGCCGTGCAGATCTTCGGCGGTTACGGCTACGTCAAGGAATTTCCGGTCGAACGCTACATGCGTGACGCGAAGCTCACCGAAATCGGCGAGGGTACCAGCGAAGTGCAGCGCATGATCATCGCCAAGTCGCTGCTGCGCGACGGCTACACCCCCGCCTAAGCGATGCTCTCGGAGTTCGGCGCACTTCAGAATGCTATAGGTGGGTGAGCTCGACAGCTATGCAAAACTCCCCTTCAAAAGGGAAGTCTGAAGCCTCGTGAGGTTTCAGTAAATTTATAGTTTTGCGTTCCTTGACAAGTTTCCCCCGCCAGTCTGTCGCCTTCTTAGTCGCTTGCCGTTTCTAGCAGGTCTTCCCGGATCGCTTCCATATCGGACGGTTCGAGCAGCAGCACCTCGTGCATGAAACCGTCGATACCGCCGTGCTCGTCGATCAGCTCAAAAATCGGCTCGAGCTGTCCGGTCTTGAGCGGCATCTGGGGAAAAGTGACGTTGCTCACGAGGAAATCTTCGAGAATTCGCGCGCGGTCCACGCCAAGCATTTCGAGCAACATCGCGGCGCCCACGCCGGTGCGATCGCGGCCGGCCGAACAATGGAAGAGCAGGGGGTACACGTCGCGCTCGGCAAGTATTCTGAAAAACGATTGCCAGTCCTCGAGGAACTCGGTGAGGATCACCAGGTGTTCGTGGCCGGGCTTGGTCTCGATTTTGTAGAAGCCGTCTTCGCGGAACCACGGGTCGCCGATCGGGATATGCTCCCAGCGCACGCCTGATTCCAGGAACTCCGGCTTGGGTGGGCCGAGGTGCTGCACTTCGAGCCGGCTCTGCAGAGTGATCAGCGTCCGCAGAGTCAACTCCTGCAGCGGGTGCGGCTCATCGCCGACGTTTGCGAGATGGGCCGATCGATAGATTCTGCCCATGCGCACCCGCCGCCCATCGCCGGCCGGATGTCCGCCGAGGTCGCGAAAATTGCGCCCGCCGATGCGCCGCAGCAGATCGAAATCGACTACGACGCGCGGCTGCTCGCCGGCAACTTTTTTAATTTTGAAATCTTTCTCGCGCGACAAGAGACTCAACCGTTAGCACCCGGGAGGGCGCCCGAACGAGGGCGCAATGGTCATTCTACCGCTCGCTCCGCTGGCGCGAAAGTCCCGCGCGTTTACGATTATGCCGCACTCGTATGTCCTTCCGATTACGCCGGCGCGCCTGCAACGCAAATTCTTCGACGCAGATTGTCGCGATGCGCTTGGATATCAGGAGGCGGCGCGGCGACGCGATGGTTCGGGGGGTGGCGCGGGAATCGCGACCACCGGCGGATGCTCGCTCTGCGCGGCTGCCTCGTGCCGCATCCGGGTCTTCACCCTCTCCTGGAATGCATCCATGTAAGTGTAAACGACCGGGGTGATGTAGAGCGTCAGCAGTTGGGAGAACACCAGGCCACCAACCACCGCGGCGCCCAACGGACGGCGCGCATCGGCACCCTCGCCGAAGCCGAGCGCGATCGGCAACGTGCCCATGAACGCGGCCATCGTCGTCATCATAATCGGGCGAAAACGGACCATGCATCCTTCGAAAATCGCGTCGGCCGCGTTCTTGCCCTCGGTGCGCTGCGCGTCGAGTGCGAAGTCGATCATCATGATTGCGTTTTTCTTCACCAGTCCGACCAGCATGATGATGCCGACGAAAGCGAGCAGGTCGAGTTCCATCCCGAACATCATCAGCGTGACCAGCGCGCCGAAGCCGGCCGCGGGCAATCCCGACAGAATCGTTATCGGATGGATGAAGCTCTCGTAGAGAATTCCGAGCACCAGGTAAATGACGAGAATCGCCATCACCAGCAGCATCCCGAGATTCCCCATCGAATTTTCGAAGGCCTGCGCCGCACCCGAATACTGTGCCGTGATCGCCGACGGCAGCGTGTTGTCGGCGAGCGTCTTCACTTCGTTGAGGGCCTTGCCCAGCGATACGTTGGGCGCGACGTCGAACGAAATGGTCACCGCCGGCAATTGCCCCGAATGGTTGATCGAGAGCGGGCCGAGCGTTCGCGTCAACTTCGCGACGGTGTTGAGCGGTACCAACTGCCCGCCCGCCGCTCGTACATAGAGCAGGTTGAGCGCAGCGGGATCGTTCTGAAACTCGGGCTCGAGTTCGAGTTCCACCCAGTATTCGTTGTTGGGCGCGTAAATCGTCGATACCTGCCTTGATCCGTAAGCGTCCGACAGCGCACTTTCGATCGCCTGCGCCGTCAGGCCGAGCGCGTGCGCCTTGTCGCGATCGATCTCGACGTTGACCTGCGGATTCTTGACTTCGAGGTCGCTGTTGACGTCGCGCAGATCGGGCAACGCGCGCAGCTTGCTCTCGAGGATAGTCGAAGATTTGTAGAGGTCATCGGTATTCGGACTCTGCAAGGTCATCTGGTAGGTGCTCTTGGTGAAATGCGCGCCGATCTGAATCGGCGGCGGATTCTGCAGAAACACCATCATGCCCGGAATCGACGAGAACTGGCCGCGCCAGCGATTGATGATCTGATCGATGCCTTCTTTGCGCTGCGATCGCGGCACCAGGTGCGCGAATACGATACTCGAATTCAGCGAGCCGCCCGGTCCGCCCGCACCCACGCTCGAGAAAAAGGTCTCCACATTCGGATCGCCTGCCACCATCGCGTTGAGAACTTTCTGATGCGCCATCATCGCGTCGTACGAAATGCCCTGCGCGGCTTGCGTGAACATCAGCACCTGACCGGTATCCTCGGAGGGCAGGAAGCCTTTCGGAACGGCATGAAAGCCCCAGGCCGTGCCGGCGATCAGCAGCATCAGCGTCGCCATCGTGAGCCGCCGATGACGCATGACCCAGCGCAGGCTGCGCTCATAGCCGGCGAGTAAATCGTCGAACCAGCGTTCCGTGATCTGGTAGAAGCGTCCATGGCGTTCGCTCGAAGGCGGGCGCAAAAACCTGCTGCAAAGCATCGGCGTCAGCGTCAGCGAGACGAAACCCGAGACCAGGATTGCGGCTCCGATAGTCACCGCGAACTCGTGCAGCAGGCGCCCCAGGATTCCGCCCATGAACAGCACCGGAATGAAAACCGCGGCGAGCGAGAGCGTCATCGACAGGATGGTAAAAGCGATCTCGCTCGAGCCGTCGAACGCCGCTTCCATCACGCCCTTGCCCATCTCCATGTGGCGCACGACGTTTTCGAGCATCACGATCGCGTCATCGACGACGAAGCCGACCGACAGCGTAATCGCGAGCAGAGAAAGATTGTCGAGGCTGTAGTCGAGCATCGCCATCACGCCGAACGTGCCGATGATCGACATCGGCAGCGCGAGGCTCGGGATGATGGTCGCGGAGAGATTGCGCAGGAACAGGAAGATGACCATCACCACCAGAAAGACCGTCAGCAGCAGCGTCGATTGCACGTCGTTGACCGAGGCGCGAATACTCTCGGAGCGATCGTACAACGTCGAGATCTCGACCGACGCCGGCAGTTCGTCGCGGAACGCCGGCAACAATTTCTTGATGTTGTCGACGACCTCGACGGTGTTGGTCCCCGGTTGGCGCTCGATCGCGAGCACCACTGCGCGCTTGCCCATCACCCAGCCCGCGACCTTGTCGTCCTGCACGCTGTCGAGCGCGCGGCCGACGTCCTGGAGCCGCACCGGCGAGCCGTTGCGGTAGGCCACGATCAGCGGACGATAGGCCGCCGCGTTGAGCAACTGGCCGCTGGCCTGGACGGTGAAGGCCTGGTTGGAACCGTAGAGCGTGCCGGTCGGCAGATCGACGTTGGCGTTGGCGATCGCGTCGGCGACCTCGTTGATTCCAATCCCGCGCGATGCCAGCGCCTGCGGATCGACCTGCACGCGCACGGCATACTTCTGCGCGCCATAAACCTGCACCTGCGCGACCCCGCTGATCATCGAGATGCGCTCGCCGAGGTAGGTCTCGGCATATTCGTCAACCTGGGACAGCGGCAGCGTCGTCGAGCTCAGGCCGAGGTATAGGATCGCTTTGTCGGCGGGATTGACCTTCTGGTACGAGGGCGGTGACGGCATCCCCTGCGGCAATTGGGATTGCGCTGCCGCGATCTTCGACTGCACATCCTGCGCCGCCGCGTCGATATCGCGCGTCAGATCGAATTGCAGCGTGATGCTCGTGATGCCCTGGGTGTTGGCCGAAGTCATCTGCGCGAGGCCGGCGACGGTCGAGAACTCGCGCTCCAGCGGCGTTGCCACCGAAGACGCCATGGTCTCCGGATTCGCGCCGGGCAACGACGCGGTGACGAGAATCGTCGGGAAATCGACGTTCGGCAGGTCGCTCACCGGCAATCCGCGATAGGCGGCCAGTCCGAATATCACGATCGCCAGCGACAGCAGTGTCGTCATGATCGGCCGGCGAATGAAGATTTCAGCGAGATTCATGGAGTCGCGCCGCCGTTGCCGAGAGTGCTCTTGATTCTGACCGTGGCGCCGGGCATCAGCCGCAATTGCCCGTCCGTGACCACGGTTTCGCCGGCTTTGAGCCCGCGATCGATTATGGTCTCCGTGTCGACCACTGCACCTGCCATCACCGGGCGCGCTGCGACTTTCATATCGTGTCCGACCACATAGACAAAAGGGCCTTCCTGCCCGGTCTGAATCGCCTGCGAGGGCACCAGCACCGCCTGCGGAATCACCGCGAGTGTCAGCGTCGCGTTGACGAACTGCCCCGGCCACAGCCGCCGATTCTCGTTCTGAAAGAGCCCTTTCAGCGAAATCATTCCGGTGGTCTTGTCCACCGAATTATCGACGAACGAGAGCACGCCATGTTCCGGCGGCCCCTGGTCGCCTGGAATAGTCGCATCGACTTCGAGCGGGCGCTGCGCCATGCTCTGACGGACCTGCGCGAGGTCCTTTTCAGGAATCGAAAAGACCGCATAGATCGGTTCGACCTGCGCGATCGTTATGATCGGGTTGTCGGCGTCGGCCTTAATCAGATCCCCGGCGTGCGCTTGCAGATTGCCGGTACGCCCGTCGATCGGCGAACGAATTTCCGCATACTCCAGATTGAGGCGCGCGCTCTCGACCGCCGCGCGATCCGCCGCTACCGTCGCCGCCATGCTCGCAGCCTTGGCGAATGCCTGGTCGTATTGCTGACGTGAGCCGACGCCCTCCTTCAGCAGGAAGGCGAAGCGCTGCTCGTCAGTGCGGGCCTGGTTGGCGTCGGCCTGGTCGCGGGCCTGATTGGCTTCGGCCTGCCTCAGCGCTGCCGCGAACGGCCGCGAATCGATCATCAGGAGCAGTTGGCCCTTGCTGACGAAGTCGCCTTCCTTGAACTTGACGGCTTCGAGATTACCCTCGACCCGGGCCTTGATCGCAACCGATTCGAAGGCCTCGACCGTGCCGATCTCGTGTAGTTGATTCGGCACGTCGCGCTGCACCACTTTCGCCGCCAGTACCGGCACCGGCGGCATCATCGCAGGGTTCGCACCGCCCTTGTTGCCACATCCCGCGACGACTGACGCGAGCGCAATCGCGACGGCGCCGACCGCGCGGCGAATCGCTCCATAAGAACGCTGGTGGCAACGATATGCCGGCCGTCTCGATTTGCTTAACACGGCCGGCACGCTGCGCTCCCTGAAATTAAACTCACTCGCGACTCCGCAGATCTTCGATCGCCACGCGGCGGTATGGTCCGCGCAGCGCCACCATCATACTAAACCATTTTAGCATTGGATTGAGGCGCGAAAAGCCGGCAAGGCGTCAGCAGCGGCTGCCGTGGAAAATCGTCTGCCGCGCTGTCACATCCGCATCGACGCCAAAGTCATGATCAGTGTTTGGGTTGCGTTGACCGCGAGACTTAGCCGCGTATTGAGCATCGCGAGCGTCAAGCACTGAAAAAAGCACCGGAAATTTGCCGCTCGCATCTGGCCGATATACGTCAGCGTACAGGTTGACGCCGTCGCGCGTGCGCATCGCGACGTTCTTTTCGACGAGAATCTTGTGGACCGGTTCACTGTCCCTGGATGCGGCCATGGCGGTGCTCCCTTCGACGGCTCGCGCCACCACCTCGTGGCGCAATTACTCGTTTCTCCTAAACCAATTCACCGCGAAATTACCAGCGGCGCGCCGCTGCCGGTGCTGAAAAAGCGATCACTCGAATTACATCGCGGAGAACGCCATTCCTCTCGAGTGTCGCAAATCCGTAAGTCGCGGTGTGTCAATGACGCCGTCGTCTCTTGGCGCGATTAGTCAGTCCGGACCGCGAACGCCGTCATCCAGCGGCTGGTACTCGTATTGCTCTTTATCATTGCGAATGACTACGCGGCGGTTCGCCGGATTGTATCGGCGACGCTTTGCTGTAGCGGGAGAAATACTGGTTGGAGCCGCTTGCACGAGTTGAGTTGAGCAGCGATGCGCCCGCGGAGGTGATTCGCCTGCTGCCGCTGGTCGGCCTCGAACCAACCGGCTGCCTCGGCACAACTCCGCCATCCGGGTCGAAGCGCGGGGACACCTCCCTCATCGCGATGCGCGTCGCCTTCGGTGCGGATCGCGCACATGCCGTTGAGATGGCGGATGCAGCGAAAAAAACCGACGCGCCCGCGAAGATCGCGATCGCATTCGGTTCTGCCTCGCTGGCAGAGCACGCGACCGCCGACCTGGTCACCGACAGCGCAGTCGCCGCCGTCTGCTTCATCCTTTCGCGCATACTCGGTCTCGCTTCGCCGTTTCTGACTGCCGACGCCAACCTGTTCGACGTCATTTGCGCCGCGACCGCGGTCGCGCGGGGGCCGGCGCGGATTCTCGTCGAGGGCGAACTCGGGGTGGGCAAGGAGTCGTTGGTCAAACTGATTCATGCGGCGAGCTGTGGTCCGTTGGGATTGGCCACCGGTCGCGATCCGGCGGCATTGGTGCACGCGGAATGCGCCGGGCTCGAGGCGGATGCGATCGACGCCGAAATTGCACCGCTGCTGGCGCAGGCAGCCACCGCATCGCGTATCGGCAACGGCGGCAGCACGATCTTTTTCAATCGTATCGGAGAACTGTCGTCGCCCGCGCAGCGCAACCTGCTCGACCTGCTGTGCGGGTTCACCGCCACTGCGCCCGCTCATCGCGGTGTGCCCGGCAATGTGCGCATCCTCGCCGCCTCGACCCGGCCATCTGGCGCGATGGTCACCGCCGGCGAACTGCTCCCCGAGCTCCACGACCTCTTCGACGCGACGCTGACGATTTCGCCGCTGCGCGCCCGTCGTGGCGATCTGCCATTACTCGTGAGGCATTATCTGCGCGGCCTCAATTCCGCGCTCACTCTCAACGCGGCCGCGCTGCGCGCCCTGTCGGTGTATCCGTTTCCCGGCAATGTGCTCGAGCTGATCAATTTCGTTACACGGGTCGCGATCATCCCGCCCAAAGCGGCGCCGAGACGCTCTCCCATCGGCGCTTGCGCGATCGGTATCGTCGGGCGCGCCGAGGTCATCAGCCAGTTGGATCGTGGAAGCCTCAATACGGCCTGGCGTTCGCGCCCACCACGCGATTCCCGGCAATTTCGCGCGCGGCGAAATATATCGGCGCCGATAGTTGAACCTCGCGACGACCAGGCGATGCCAACGCGGCCGTCGCTGTTGGAGGTTCCGGCGCTCGCGGTGCCGGCTGCACTGCGCCTGACCACCGCTCCCGTGCCGCGGCTGCGTATACCGCGCGGTGGCCATCATCGCCCGCCCGCTTAAGCGACGCGGAGCGGGGTGGGTGGGGTGGCAATGTCCTCGAAGAGTCCCGTGCAATGGTTTGCTTATGCGCTCCCGCCGAGCTCGTGTTTCAGACCTTCGGCGTCAAAATGTATGGCGTGATTTGAGCCGCTCGATAATCTGCTGCGCCTCCGCTTCGTCGAGCCCCATCCCGAAGCGATAAGTCTTTGCCCCGTAATCGAAGGCGATCGTTCCACTGTTCATCATCTGGAAAGGCGCCGTCCGGTTGTTGAAATTAAATGGGCTCGCGCTGATGCGCAGGTCGCTCACACTTTGCAGCTCGTATTCTTTCAGCGGGCCGATTCCCAGGATTTCCCGCTTGGTCGCCAACATTGAAGGGCCTAGCAGGATTCGCTCGACGCCGGCTAAATTCCACAACCAGACAAGCGCTGCGAAGCCGCCACCTGCCGTCCATCCGACCAGCCAAACCATCATAAAGAGGTTTGTGCCGACTTGTGTATTTGCGCTCATGGGCGCGCCGCTCGACGTATGCACCCGAAGGAGTTCATGGATTGCGCTCCCTTCGCCGACCAACCACCCTGTCATCCAGAATCCGAGAAAGAGAATCACCAGCCAATTCTTCTTTGCCGGGATCGTAATCAGCAGTCCCTCGGGCGACTCGCTGATGGTCGCGCGCGCGACCGGAACCTTTACCATCGCCATCCTCTCCCCCCAGCGCAACGGCAGCTGAATCCCAACTTTCTATATAATGCGACGGCCCGGTTGTGCATACTTCGCGATTGTCGGCGTCGAACGAGCCGCTTTCGCCCGGAAATTGCGCCGACCCCGCGAAAGCCGTTGCCGAGTGCCTCGTCAAGGCGCTATATGAAAGCTTGATTCGCCTCCGCTTGGGGGGCTCCCATGAGCCGGCGGAAGCCGAAATATGCGCGCGGACAAACAAATCGAGGAGATTGATCGATGAAAGCAGCAGTAATGGAGGCGGTGCGCAAGCCGCTCGTTGTCAAAGACGTCAAGGATCCAACCTGTCCCGCCAACGGCGTTATCATCCGCTCCGAAGCCGAAGGCGTTTGCCGTTCCGATTGGCACGCCTGGTCGGGCGACTGGTCGTGGATCGGACTGGTGCCGCCGATGCCGCTGGTGATGGGCCATGAGTTCTGCGGCGTGGTCGAGGAAGTCGGCAAGGAGTCCCGCAACTTCAAGAAGGGCGACCGCGTACTGGTACCCTTCAGTCAGGGCGACGGGATCTGCGACTTTTGCCGCAGTGGCCAATCGCATGTCTGCTCCAATCCGATGTTGCCCGGCTTCTCCTACTGGGGCGGCTATGGCCACTACGTCGGTGTTCCCAATGCGGACGCCAACCTCGTGCCGATGCCCGACGATGTCGGCTTCGAAGAGGGCGCCTCGATGGGCTGCCGCTTCATGACCTCCTATCACGGCGTGGTTGACCGCGCGCAGGTGCGCCCCGGCGAATGGGTCGCCGTCCACGGATGCGGCGGTATCGGCCTCTCCGCAATTCACATCGCCGCCGCGATCGGCGCCAACGTCATCGCGGTTGACCTCGACGACGCCAAGCTCGAACTGGCCAAGAAGGTCGGCGCACAGCACATTGTCAACGGCAAGAAGACCGACGCCGTTATGGCGATCATGGACATCACCAAGGGTGGCGCGCACGTCGGCGTCGATGCGCTTGGCGTCAAGGCTACCTGCCAGAACTCGATCCTGTCTCTGCGCAAGCAGGGCCGCTCACTCCAGATTGGTCTAACCACCGCGGCCGAAAAGGGCGAGGTCGCGCTCCCGATCGATCGCATGGTCACGATGGAGCTGTCGCTCATCGCATCGCTCGGCATGCCGGCGAATCGCTATCCCTCGATGTTGCAGATGGTCAACGCCAAGAAGCTCAATCCGAAGTCGATGATCACCGAGACCATCAGCCTAGGGGGCGCCTCGGCCGTGCTCGAACAGATGACCACGTTCCAGAACGTCGGCGTCTCGATCATTAACAAGTACACCGCGTAAGCAACCGACCGGTTTCATCGCGTCTCTCGCCGAGGGCCCGTTCTTACGGGCCCTCTTTTTTTCCATTTCTCTTTCGCCGATGGTTAGTTAGGGTGAGTCGGCCCCCACCTCACTGTGGCGGACGCAGTCCGGAGACCTTATGAAAGCGATCCTGATCGAAAAACCCGGCGACGAGGCGGTCCTCAAACTCGGCAACGCGCCCGACCCGGTGCCCGGGCCCGCCGATCTGCTCATCAAGGTGAAATGTGCGGCGCTCAACCGCGCCGACCTCATGCAGCGCCAGGGATTTTACCCGCCGCCGCCCGGCGCCTCGCCCATCCTCGGCCTCGAATGTGCCGGCGAAGTCGCGGCCGTCGGCGCCGACGTTACCGGCTGGCGCGTCGGCGATCGCGCGATGGCGCTGCTGCCCGGTGGCGGCTATGCCGAGCGCGCTGTCGTCGATCACGGCTCCGCCATGCACGTACCGGCCGCGCTTAGTGACGCGGAAGCCGCCGCGCTCCCCGAAGTCTTCCTGACGGCTTTTCTCAACCTGTTCATGTTGGCTGGCGTCAAAGCCGGCGATTCGGTGCTGATTCACGGCGGCGGCAGCGGCGTCGGCACGGCGTCGATCCAACTACTTGGACTAGCAGAGGTCCGCTCGATTGTGACCGCCGGTTCCGACCCCAAGTGTGAGCAATGCCTGCGCTTCGGCGCCGATGTCGCGATCAATTACAACTCCGGCCCTTTCGCGCCCAAGGTCCGAGCAGCCACCAACGACCGCGGTGCCGATGTCATCCTCGACAGTATTGGCGGCGCCTACCTCGCCCAGAATCTCGAAGCGCTGGCCAACGGCGGCCGCCTCGTCTTGATTGGCCTGATGAAGGGCGCGAAGGCCGAACTCGACCTCGCGACCGTGCTGCGGCGCCATCTGCGGATCCTCGGCTCAACCCTGCGTACGCGTCCGGCGGCTGAAAAGGCCGAAATCGTTACGGCATTTCTCGCCCGATTCGGCGATGCGCTCGAAGCTGGCAAGCTGCGTCCGCCCATCTATAAGACGCTCCCACTCGTAGAGGCTGCCCAAGGCCATCGGATGATGCAGGCAAGCGAGCACTTCGGCAAAATCGTGCTCCAAGTCGCCTGAGGGCGGAAAAGTCGCCTCTCGCCAGTGAACGCTAAACCGATCTAGCTCAAGCATTACATTAGGCGTAATTTCTTGTGCTGGCGCCTCGGTTTTCCATGGGGGGCGTGCTGGCTGGCGAGGGGGGTCGGGTAATGGCGAGGCTCAGGTCATGGCTGCCCTGGGGCATTCTTGTTCATATTGCGATGCTGTTCGTGCTCGCGTGGTGGATTTTGGATTGTCTCATCTACTACATCGCTTGGAGCCAGATCGGCGTCGTTCAGACCGGCGCGACCGTTCTCGGCATGACCCATATCGCGGATTTCTTTCAGTTTTTCTCGCAATTCGTCGCCGACATTTGCCACGGAATAGCAGCCCTGCTCGGCAAAGCCTGTTCGCTCATCCAGATTTCCTTTGACGCTCTCCCCGAGACCTGGCGCGCTCGCGCTCCGCTGCGTTTCCTCGCCTGGTGCGGCGTCTCGATCGTAGCGACGTTTGGATCGGGTCCCGCAATCGAATTCTGGCATGGGTGTGCATGGGTCGCCGGAAAATTGCTGAAGGCCGTTATCGCGCTCAACGGTGGATTCTGGATCCATAATTCCATGCGGCGCCTGACTCGCGGACTGGAGTCGGTCATCAAATATCCTGTGCGCTTCTATTCGGAGCGCGGCGAGGACGAACCGGAAGAGCCGGCGGCGCCCCCCGCCCAAGACCCGGATGAGGTCGCGCCGGCACGGACCAGGGGCGACGCGCGCACGCGCCGCCGCGAGTATGCCCAGTTCATGCAGGGACACGTCGAGCGTATCGGGATCATCCTTGCGGGCGGTGGTGCGAAGGGCGCTTACCAGGCCGGCGCACTCAAGGCGATCCACGAATTCCTGCGCGATTACAACGTGCTGCATAAAGTCAAAATGATCGCTGGTACTTCGATTGGCGCCTGGAACGCGATGTTCTGGCTAGGCGGTATGATCGATACCAAGGACAAGCTCAGCCTCGAGAGTTGGTGGAAGAACCTGAACTATCGGAGCCTGATCGAATTTCCCTGGTTCTACATTCCGTTCTGGAGCGGTTCGCTGCTGCGCGCAACGCCGTGGCGCGACAGTTTTCAGCGCATCTTTGGACGCAAATTACACGAGTCTTTCGGCGACTCGCCGCCCACGCATTTCTACCTCACCCGTACCGACGTCAGCGAAGCTGAGTTGAAGTACGCGACCAACTGGCCCGGCATTGGCGATCGGCTCGACAAATTGGGCAAGGACAAGGACGACGACTTTCGCTTCTTCGACCTGATTGAAAAGGGCGACGATGCGGTCAAGCGTACTGCGGATGCGGTCTTTGCCTCGATGGACCTGCCGCCACTATTTCCCTACTCCAAAATTGGCGGCAGCCTGTTTGAAGATGGCGGCGTGATCGAAAATATCCCGTTTCGCTTTGGCGCTCCGATCGAGGATTGCGATCTGCTCTTCGTCTTGCCGCTCAACGCGACCTTCCAGGTGCACGACGCGGCCAACCAGACCCTGATCAAGCGCGTCCTGCGTGTCGCCGATATCCGCCAGGGCGTGCTCGAAGCCCAGGCGCTCAAGACCGCCGATACCATCAACCGCTTTGTCCAGCGTATCGAACGGCTCGAGTTCGGCGTCAACACCATGGCCAGCGCGGCGCCCCCGGCCGAGGGCGTTGCGGCCGAAGCGCTCAGCGGCTTGCGCGAAGAAATCGCGGAATTCAACGCCGAATACAAACTGCTCTACGTCTTCACCGCGTGTCCGTCGGGCAAGCTCGAACTTGGCACTTTCGATTTCTGGAACCGGCGCGGCGCTCGCGATGCCTTCGACCTGATGTATCTGCAGACCAGGCGTGAGTTGATCAATCGGCTCTTCGAGGATATCGAACCCGAGGATCCGCACGTCGTGTTCGTCGATGGCGAGGTGCCGGACATCAACGCGTTGCCCAAGCCGATGCATAAGCGGCCGTCCGACCTGTAATCGCCGCCCACCGCTCCCACATGATCTGGCCGCCTACCCGGGCAACGCGAGCGTCAATCATGATGACGTTCTAACAGGGCGAAGCCCGCATCTTTACCAACGGGAAGTCTGAAACCTCGTGAGGTTTCAGTGAAACTAAAGTTTTGCGTTCCTTGACAACTCTCCCGCTCTCTTTCCCGCTTGAGAGGCCCGCGCGAGCATTGCCGATCGACCCCACTTATATTCGCCGCCTCCGCGATGATACGTTAGCGCGGTCGCGGCGTTGATTTTTCGCCGGGAAATTTTCATCCTGACGGTTATCGAAGCCCGCCGAAGCAACCCCCATCGATGCGCCTCAATGAGCTCGACTACGACCTGCCCGAGGAGCTGATCGCCCAGGAGCCAATCGCCGACCGCGCCGACGCCCGCATGCTCGTGCTGAATCGGCGCAGCGGCGAGATCAACCATTCGCGATTCTACAAGCTCGCCCGCCATCTGCGCGACGGCGACTTGCTGGTGCTCAACGATACCCGCGTCTTCCCGGCCCGCCTCAAGGCGCGCAAGGAGTCCGGCGGCGCCGTGGAACTTTTGCTGGTGCGGCCCGCCGACGAACCCGCCGGCGCCTGGATCGCGCTCGCGCGGACTCATCGGCCGTTGCGCGAGGGTCTTCGCCTGATGCTCGATAATGGCCGTGCATTGCGAGTGGTTGGGCATAGCCGCCCGGGCCGTCCGCTGGTGATCAGCGACGACGGCACTCCGATCGAGACGATGCTCGCGGAGTCCGGCGTAACTGCACTGCCGCATTATATTCGCCGGCCGCCCGGTCCCGAAGATTTGACCGAGTACCAGACGGTCTATGCCGAAAAGCCTGGTGCCGTGGCCGCGCCGACCGCCGGACTCCATTTCACTGACGACCTGCTGAAAGAACTCGACGCCGCCGGAATTCGCAATGCGCGCCTGACCCTGCACATTGGACCGGGCACCTTCATCCCCGTGCGCGCAGCCGAGGTCGAAGGCCATTCGATGGAGGGCGAGTGGTACACGATTCCACCGGCAACGATCGCTGCGATCGAATTCACGCGGCGTATCGGTGGCCGCGTAATCGCGGTCGGTACCAGCAGCACCCGCGCGCTCGAATCCTACGCCATCACGCACGATCCCGAGAGCTTCACCGGCCTGTTCATCTTCCCCGGCTTCCGCTTCAAGCTCGTCGATGCGATGGTCACGAATTTCCACATGCCGCGCACGACCGTCCTCGCCCTTGCGATGGCCTTCGCGGGCCGCGATCACATCCTGGCCGCCTATCGCGACGCGATCCGCCATCGCTATCGTTTTCTCAGCTACGGCGACGCTATGCTGATCATCTAATGGCTGCGCCCATCAGCTTCGAGATTCGTGCGGTTGACGGGGACGCCCGCATGGGTCGCCTGATCACGCCGCACGGTGAGATCGCGACACCGTGTTTCATGCCGGTGGGTACGCGCGCCGCCGTCAAGGCGATGGCGCCCGATGAATTGTGGGGGATGGGTTACCGCCTCGTCCTCGCCAACGCCTACCATCTGGCGGTGCGTCCCGGTCCTGAGCTGGTGCACGAAATGGGCGGGGTCGCGCGTTTCATGGGCTTTCGCGGCGCGATTCTCACCGACTCGGGCGGCTTCCAGGCGATGAGTCTCGCCAAGATCAACTCAATCGGCGAAAACGGTATCAAATTCCGATCGCATCTCGATGGCGCTCCGGTCCTCCTCACTCCCGAGAGCGCAGTTGAACTTCAGCAGACCCTCGGCACCGACATCATGATGGCGCTGGACGAATGCACGCCGTATCCAGCCGACCATGCCCGCGCACTCGCCTCACTGGACCTGACCGCGCGCTGGGCCGAGCGCTGTATTCATGCACGCACGAGTCCGACGCAGGCCCTGTTCGGGATCGTGCAGGGCAGCGTCTATGCCGACCTGCGCCGCACGAGCGCCGCCCAGATTACCGCGTTGCCGTTCGACGGCTTTGCCACCGGCGGCCTCTCGGTCGGCGAGCCCAAACCCGCCATGCGCGAGATGGCGGCACTGTCAGCGTCGATCTTGCCGCGCGACCGCCCCCATTACCTGATGGGCGTCGGCACGCCGCAGGATCTGCTCGCCTGCGTCGGCATGGGTTACGATATGTTCGACTGCGTGCTGCCGACGCGCAACGCGCGCAACGGCGGCGCCTTTACGAGCGAGGGTCGCCTCGCGATCAAGCGCGCCACTTATGCCCGCGACGAACGCCCGCTCGATCCGCGCTGCGACTGTCGCTGCTGCACGACCTTCTCGCGCGCCTACTTGCGCCACCTCCATCTGTCGGGCGAAATACTGGCGGCGCGTGCGCTCACCGAGCACAATCTCTATTTCTATGCTCACTTGATGCGTGAGGCTCAAGCTGCTATCGCATCCGGGACTTACGGGGCATTCGCCGCATACGTTACGAATATGATCGACGACGGCGAAAACGCCGTGAACGGGAACAAAATCGATGTGGTTTGAAGGTATCGCCTGGGCCGACGCCGCGGCTTCTGCCGCCGCGCCCGCCGCGAGTTCGCAGGGCTTCCTCGACCAGATGCTGGGTAATCCGATTATCCCGCTGGTGATGGTGGTCGCGGTTTTCTACTTCATCATTATAAGGCCGCAGTCACAGCGCCAGTCCGAGCACCAAAAGGTGGTCAAGGGGCTCAAGAAAAACGACGAAGTCGTGACCAACGGCGGGCTGATCGGCCGCGTCGCCGATCTGGGCGACATTCTCGTTACGCTCGAAATCGCGCCGAATGTTCGCGTGCGCATCGAGCGCACTGAAATCAAGGGGATGTCCACCTACGGCAAACCCCAAGCCAAAAAAGACAAGGGCGAATAGCCGCGCCGATCGATCGGGCGCAGGGCGGTTGACAGGGGTAATCGTGGAAGCTGCAAGTCAAAATCCGATTCCGATTGCGGTGCTGCTGACGCTCGCCGCTTTTTTTCTCTATCTCCATTTCACCAGCGGCAGCGGCTTCCTCCGCCTGCTGCTGGCGGGAGCGCTGGTGGTGGCGGGCCTGCTCCTGCTGCTGCCCAGTTTCCCGCTGAACTTGCCGGCCTTCCTCGATAACATGCCCAAAATCCAGCTCGGGCTGGATTTGCAGGGTGGCACCCATCTGCTGCTCGAGGTGAAGCTGCAGGAGGCCATCAACACCGCGCTCAAGCGCCGCGGCGATGATTTGAAGCGCGCCCTGGTCGAAAACAAGCTCGACCCCGGCGACATCACGCAGAACCCCGACGGCTCGGTCCTGGTCAAGCTCAAGAATGCCGGCGAGCGCACGCCCTTTCTCAATCTGATCGACAAATCGTTCCCGGATATCGTGCTCGCGACCGCTGAAAGCGGCGGTGACAGTCCCGCCTATACGATGACCTTCAAGCCGCGCGACGCCCTCCAACTCGGCAACAGTGCGATGGATCAGGCGCTGGAGACGATTCGCAACCGCATCGATCAGCTCGGCGTGCGCGAAACCACGGTGCAGAAAGAGGGCGACAACCGCATCCTGGTGCAGTTGCCGGGTATTCAGGATCCCGAACGCGCCAAGGAACTGATCGGCAAGACCGCGGTCCTCCAGTTCAAGTTCCTCGACGACAAAACCAGTGTCGCCGATGCGATTAAAAATGGCCCGCCACCCGGCGATGAGCTGCTCTCCGGACCCGCGCAGGCCGGTGGCGCGCAGCCCTACCTGGTCGAATCCAACCTCCTGATGACCGGCGACGTCGTGACCGATGCGCGCGTGCGGCCCGGTACCCGCCTCGAGGGTCCCTACGTCGAAGTCAAGCTCGATCGACGCGGCACCGATATCTTCGCCGCGCTCACGGCCGACAACGTCGGACGCCATCTCGCAATCGTGCTCGACAATACGGTTTACTCGGCACCTGTGATCAAGGAGCCGATTCCGGGCGGCGACGTGCAGATTACTGGCAGCTTCTCCTTCGCGGATGCCCACGAACTCGCGATCGTGCTGCGCTCGGGCGCGCTGCCCGCGCCGGTCGAGATTATCGAGGAGCGCACCGTCGGCCCGTCGCTCGGCCGAGATTCGATTCGCCAGGGCGAGATGTCCTTCGTGGTCGGCGCGATTGCGGTGCTGGTCTTCATGGCGCTTTACTACAACGGCGCCGGTCTCCTCGCCGATTTCGGCCTGACCCTCAACATCCTGCTGCTGGTCTGCGTGATGGCGGCGCTGCAGGCGACCCTGACCCTGCCCGGCATCGCGGGTATCGTGCTTACGCTGGGCATGTCGGTCGATGCCAACGTGCTGGTCAACGAACGTATGCGCGAGGAGTTGCGCTCCGGTAAGTCGCCGCGCGAAGCGGTCAAAATCGGCTACGAGCGCGCATGGTCGGCGATTCGTGACTCGAATATCTCGACCTTCGTCGCGGGGTTGATTCTCTTCCAGTTCGGTACTGGTCCGGTTAAGGGCTTTGCCGTTACGCTATGCGTCGGCGTGCTCACCGGCGTGTTCTCATGCTTCGTCGTTACGCGGGCATGGTACGACTATAGGATCGCGACGCGGCGGCTGAACGCAATCAGTGTTTAGGTCCATATTAAATTGAAAAAGGGCTATCTCGAGGCTTGGCGCGGGGGTTGCCGTCGCTAATCCTGGTGCGCCCATCCCGTGTTCACATATATTCGTTAGCTTCATGGCGCTTTTCACCTGGATTTGCCAGAATGGCCCGACGCGCCCCGAGTGGCGGTATTAGAAAGACGCGTTTCCGGCTCGCATAAAATCTTGCGCGATGACGATGGCCGACGAGGATGATGGCCGATAAGGACGATATACTGCTTAACTCCCGCGAGGTCGCATTCCTGCTCGACCTCAGTCCGGATACGGTCAACGAATTTGCGCGGCGCAATATCCTCCCCGCATTCAAAAAAGGGCGGCAATGGCGCTTTCGCAAACGCGATATCGCCTCATTCAAAAGACAGATGCGCGGCGTAAATGCGGCGGCCTGAAACGGCAGGTGAGGCGGTTAAGGACCCTGTTCGTCGCGACGGGCCTTGTGGTTGTGCGGTGAGCGCTGTCCGATCCGAAGGAATTGGTGTGATTTGATGGCTGAACCGCACGAAAGCCGCGTCTACTCCGACCTTGCGCACTTATACGACCATGTCTTCGGTCGCGTCTTCGTCGATCGCGAGCACGAGGTGATCGAGGGACTAGGGTTTCGTCCGGGGCAGTCCGCGCTTGAAGTCGGCGTCGGCACCGGAATATCCCTAGACGCCTATCCGCCATACGTACACGTCACCGGTATCGATCCCTCCTCGAGCATGCTCGATCATGCGGTAGCCAAAATCCGCGCGAATAAACTGGGCCATATCGAACTGCGCAGCGGCGACGCGCAGGCGCTGGAATTTCCCGACAACAGTTTCGATTGGGTGCTGACCTTTCACGTGATGACGGTCGTACCCGATCCGCGGCGGATGATGTGCGAGATGATTCGGGTGTGCAAACCGGGCGGCCGCATCGTCGTTGTCAGCCATTTCGCCAGCCCCAATCCGCTGCTGTATATGCTCGGGCGCGCGATCAACCCGCTGACCAAGATGCTCGGATGGACCACGCGTTTACGCGCGCGCGACGTGCTCGACGGTCAGCCGATCACGGTCGAGCGCAATCGTCGCTTCTCCCCGATCTCGGTTCACTATTGTATCGTCGCCCGCAAGGAGCCGTGAGCGCTCCGTACTTTTCCTTGTCCGGATGTCGTTCTTGTTTTTGGCGATGAGGAAGCTCACGTTCGCAGCCGCGCTCGGTGCAGTCCTACTCGGGGCTACCACTGCCTTTGCCTACGAAGCAACGCCGGTCGCCAACGGTGGATCGATCGCCGGCACCGTCAATTTCGACGGCATCGCGCCCAAGCCGAGAGCTCTGGAGATTGGCAAGGACAAGGACGTCTGCGGCGCACATCCGCTGCTCGATCAATCGCTCGTTGTCGGCCGCGGCGGCGGAATCGCCAACGCGGTCGTGACCATAACCGATATCGCGCGCGGCGAACCGATGAAGCCCGAGAGCGCCGTGCTCTTCGATCAGAAAGGATGCGAGTACGTGCCGCACGTGATCGCGTTTCCGGCGGGCAGCACCGTAAAGGTGCTCAACTCCGACGGCATCCTCCACAGCGTACACACCGAGTCGTCGATCAACCCGATCGTCGATATGGCGCAGCCCGGCTTCAAGAAAACGCTCAGCGTGGTAATCGCGAAGCCCGAAGTGATCAGGGTGACCTGCGACGCGCACAACTGGATGGAAGGATGGTGGTACGCCGTCGGCAATCCGTATTACGCGGTGACCGACGCGAAGGGCCATTTCACGATCGCGAACGTCCCGCCGGGCACGTACACGATGCGGGTGTGGCAGGAAAAGCTTGGCGAGATTTCGCGCAAGGTCACCGTTGTCTCAGGCGCGCCGGTCACCGCGGACTTCACCATGAAGGCGCTCAAGGAGTAGAGCTTGATTTCATTTGAAACCTCAGAGAGGTTTCAAAAAGAAACCAAAGTTTTGCGTTCCTCAACAACTCTCCTTCCGGATCACTCTTATGATTAAACGCTTCGACCGACTCGACGTTGCGACCTCCGACCTCGACGGCGCCGTTGCAATCTACGAGCGCAATTTCGGCTTCGCGGTGCGCCGCGAGGTCGGCTCAGATGACGCGATAGTCAGGGTTGGTGACGCCGAGATTCGCCTGCGGGCCGGCGCCGCCGCGGCCGACTTTATCGCGGCTAACGGCGAAGGACTCGCCGCCGTGTGGCTCGAAGCCGACGACGTTGACACGGTCGCCACCGCACTCGATAGCGCCGGCCTGGCGCGGCGTCCCGTTCGCCGTGAAGCCGACCGGCGCGTCCTCGAAGTCGATCCCGAGGCGGCCAACATGGTGCCCCTCTTCATCTTCGACCGCCGTCCCGCTTGATAGGTACTTGAATGATTGGTTCACGCTGCTGCCTCGGCCAAGAAGTCCGCCCCGCAGGAACAGTCCGACCGACCCGGAATGGGTGAGTGGACGCAATCGTGAAGGACCGCCTTCATCCCCATATCCAGAAGGTTTGAACTCGGGGCGGACGGCGCAGTCTAAGCCCGCAACTTCTGCTTTTGCTTGAATAATCGGGCCCAGTTGATTATTGCTCGATCAAGTAACTGGACATTTACTTGGGAGTACCCAAACGATTTGCGCGTGCTGCCGCCACGCCAAGGAGTCTGCCTCAATGAGTGAAGCTGAAAACGTTTCGTCCACCGTCAACGGTAATGGCGGGATCGATTTCGACCCCGATGCGTTGCGCGCCAAGTACGAGGAGGAACGCAACAAGCGCGTCCGCTCCGACCACAATGACCAGTACGTCGAAGTGAAAGGCGACTTCAGTCGTTTCGAACGCGACCCGTATGCCGATCCCATCACCCGGGAACCGCTCAATGACGACGTGGGCGTGTTAATCATCGGTGGTGGCTTCGGCGGTCTGCTGGCGGCCGCGCGTCTGCGCGAGGCAGGTATCGACGACATCCGCATTATCGAGAAGGGCGGCGACTTCGGCGGCACCTGGTACTGGAATCGCTATCCGGGTGCGCAATGCGATATCGAGGCGTACATCTATCTGCCGCTGCTCGAAGAGACCGGATACATCCCGAAGGAGAAGTACTCCTTCGCGCCGGAAATTCTGGAGCATTCGCGCCGCATCGGTCGAAAATTCGATCTGTATCGCAACGCGTGCTTTCAGACTCAGATCAAAGAGATCAAATGGAGCGAGGAAGACTCCAGGTGGATCGTCACCACCGATCGCAATGACCGCATGCGGGCGCGCTTCGTGGTCATGTCCAACGGGCCGTTGAACCGGCCGAAGCTGCCCGGCATTCCCGGCCTCGACAGCTACAAGGGACACACCTTCCACACCAGTCGCTGGGACTATGCGTACACCGGCGGCGACACCACCGGTAATTTGCATAAGCTGGCAGACAAGCGCGTAGCGATTATTGGCACCGGCGCGACCGCCGTCCAATGCGTGTCGCACCTCGCGAGGGACTCACAGCATCTGTACGTCTTCCAGCGCACGCCGTCGTCGGTCGATGAACGCAGGAACAGTCCGACCGATCCGGAATGGGTGAAGACGTTGACGCCGGGTTGGCAGAAGCGGCGGATGGATAACTTTTGCGTACTGGTCTCGGGCGGCCATCAGGACGAGGACCTCGTCGGCGATGGATGGACCGACATCTTCCGGAATCTCGGCGGACTCCTCCCAACCTCAACTGGCGCCGAGCTTTCGCCGGAAGAGCGCGGGCGCGCGATGGAACTGGCGGATTTCAAAAAGATGAACCAGGTTCGCGCGCGAGTGGACGCAATCGTGAAGGACAAGCGGACGGCAGAGGCGCTGAAGCCGTGGTACCGTCAGTTCTGCAAGCGCCCGACCTTCAATGACGAATATCTGCCGGCGTTCAATCGTCCGAACGTGACGCTGGTGGACACCAAGGGCCGCGGCGTCGATCGCATCACGGAGAAGGGCCTGGTGGTCGATGGGGTGGAGTACGAGGTGGACTGCATCATCTTCGGCACCGGCTTCGAAGTGGGCACCGCCTACACCCGGCGTGCGGGCCTGGAGATTTACGGACGCGGCGGCAAGTCACTGACCGAATACTGGACCGGTGGTCTCAAGACGCTGCACGGTTTCTACAGCAACGGATTCCCGAACTGCTTCCACATGGGAATCACGCAAAACGGTTTGACCGCGAACTTTCCGCACATGCTCCAGGAGCAAGCACGCCACATCACCGAGCTCATCGGGCGTGCGAAATCGCTCGAAGCGCGAGTCGTGGAGCCCACGGCCGAGGCGGAAGCCGCGTGGGTCGCAACAATCCGCGAGAAGGCGATGTACAATCGGGACTTTCTGATGGAGTGCACGCCGGGTTACTACAACAATGAAGGCGGATCGCTCGACAGCGGCGGGGGCTTTTTGACGGAGCAATACGGCGGCGGCCCGGTGGAATTCCACAATCTCATTCGCGAGTGGCTCGCGGACGGGGAGATGAGGGGTCTTAAACTTAGCTGAACGATAGCGGCGGGCGGCGGCCGACGCCGCCCGCCATCCTCCAAATACCTGGTTCCATTGCGGCGAGAGCCCCATCGCGGGGCGGCCCGCCGTTAAACCCAATTAGACTTCGACCGTGACCGGCTAGACTTCGGTGGTGAAGTCGGCGCGGACGGCCGCTTCGAGCCGGCGAGTGAGGTCGGCGCGGTCGGCGCTCCTGAGCCCCACCGTCGGGATTGGTGTGCCGAACTTCATGCGCATGCGGCGGCCGGGCACGACGAATTTCGCGCCGCGCGGCATCATCGTGGAGGTTCCGCTGATCGCCATCGGCACACACGGCAGCTTGTTCATGATCGCGAGCCACGCGGCGCCGTCGCTGAATTCATGGACGCGGTTGTCGCTAAAGCGATGGCCCTCGGCAAAGACGCAGATCGAGTAGCCATGACGCACGACTTCGCGCGCGCGGCGAATAGCTTTGCCGCCGGCTTCACGATCGATCACGATATTTTCCGACTTGTGCAGGATGAAGCCGAGGATCGGCAGTTTTAGAATCTCCTTCTTGGCGACGAAGCGCACCTCGCCCGGCAGCATCAGGATCGACGCCAGTATGTCGAACAGGCTCTGATGGTTGCAGACGATCACGCATTGGCCCGCGGCGCGCAGATTTTCCAGCCCGTCCATCTCGATGCGGATGCCGCAAGTGCGGATGATGCACCAGCTCCAGGCGCGGATAATCGGCGTGGCCGCGTGGCCGTGGTCAAAGAACGACGCGAGCGCCGAGGGAATCGAGAAAATGACGGTGTAGAGCAGCGACAGGATGGTCGCAACGACGCCCCACAACCATCGCATCGGGCCGATCTTTGGAATCGCGAACTCAGTGGCGGAAGCATTTTCTTTCATCGTCGAGTTTCGGCGCAGAGCGTAGTCTGAAAGCGCGGGATGAGCCCGGCACGGTCTAGCTACTGGTTCCGGCGCGCGTGCGCAAGGTCAAGCAAATAATCTATATCGGGCAAGCTCTATCGGGAAAACTCGCGGTAACTCCGGCTGTGCAAAAAATGTTTCACGTGAAACATTTTCGCCGTCCGTTTGCGGTGAAACCTTCACCGGGGAAAGGTTTCATCCACGGCCATTCGGGAGAAATACTTCACCCGTTTGGGGAACTATTTCATCCATTTGCAGAGAAGTTTTTCACCCTTGCGCAAGCGGGCCTACGGAAGGTGCTGCGCAACGGCTCAGTTCGTGTGCGGATGAGGGCGCGGGCTGTTCGACCCAACCGGCGCGGCGGACGGAGCTTGGGGCTTGCGCGCCATCGGCACGAATGCGGCTGCCGCAGCCAGCAGGATGAGAATCGCCTGCGCCGCGATCGTCTGGATGGTCGGGAAGAAGCCGATCATCGGGAGCGTCGGCAGATGATTGATGAAGGTCGCGCCGATCACACCGGATTCCTGGAAGCTCGCGATTCCCTGTCCGACGAAAATCACCGCCAGAGCATAGAGCAGAACCGAAGTCGCCGAGAAGAATGCGCCAATCGGGATGCGGCTGACGAGGCTGCGCAGGCATAGGAAGATGACGGTCAGCGCGATCGCACCGGCGATTACGCCGAGAAACACTGCGTGCCTTTCGGCCCGTTCGGTCGCGCCCGCAACCAGCGCCTGGAAAAATACGATGGTCTCGGCGCCCTCGCGCATCACGGCCAGAAACGCGGTGAGGCCGAGCGCGAACGAGGGTCCCTTGCTGCGCTTGGCGGCATCGACCTGCGCCTGAATGAAGGTGTTCCACTTGTGCGCCTGGCTCTTTGAGGTGAGCCACGAGCTGACATAGAAGAGCGTCGCGGCGGCGGTGAGCTGAAAGATGCCTTCGAGGGTATCGCTGGTGTTATCGGCGATAAGATGATTGACCGCCCATGCGAGCGCGATACTGACGCCGATAGCCAAGAGGGCGCCCGCGTAAACGTCGCGCGCTCGCGATTCCTGTCCGACCTCGCGCGTACCGGCGACCAGCGCGATGATGACGAGCAGGGCCTCGAGACCCTCGCGCAGGAGAATGCCGCTGGAATAGAGGAAGTAGGGGATAACTGTGGAGGTCGTTTCCATGGCCGTCGAAGTGAGAATGATTCTCAGTCTTGAAAGTAGGTCGGGTATCCCGAGATGTCAAGGCCGGCGAACTGCGGTAACGGATGTGGCCGATCATTTGAAATTGGCAATTCGATCACTTGAGACTGGTAAAAGCGATTGCCGGGGCTAGTTTTGATTGTGGATAACTAGGCGACACTGGGGCCTTTGCGCTCGATTTGAAGGGGCCTGAACTGGCCGACATAGATTAGCAGGGCTTATTATGCAGCGGAGTTCAACTAGCCCGCTTCCACGGCGGCAGACAGAATCGGAACCATAATAACGACGCCCGCCATCGTGTGATTTCAGGGTCGCTCGCGATAGCGCGCGCTCCCCGTAATTTTTAGTGGCAGCTTCGAGCGTCCCGTTAGAAGCCCGAACCGAATCAGCACGTGTATTTGCAGGTTGAGCCAAGCGATCATATTAGCAAAGTGCGGCAGTCCGCCAGGGACAATAATTATCGAGCGCTTCTTGCTCAAACCGGGCAGCATCCGCCCTCGCCTTGGACGCTTTATACAGAAGCTCGAAAGCATGAGAATCTAGCGGCGCCAGTGCAGACTTCTTGGCGATTTCAATCATATCGCGCGACATGCGCAGGACATCTTCCAACGCTTGCATCTCTGCGATCTCGCCATACGCAGGGTCGCCGAGCGGCTTTTCGTAGACCTCCCGATGATGATTCACCAACCGTCGAAGCGTAGAAAGTTCGCCTTCCTCAATCAGGTGGTGATTCTCCAATTCTGAGGCCACCTCATCGAACTCATCAAATATGTCCCGATTGTTCTCCACCCAAAGTATCCTCACGCCGTGTGCGGTCTGGTACTGACATTATCGTCGTAAACCGAAGCCGCGCCACCATCCGAAAGGATAAAGAAATCGACACCTGCAATGGGGCAGTTATAGAATCCCCGAGGAGCAGCTTTCACCGCCGCCCCCTTTGAAGTGAGCATCTTCAGCAAACCTTCGAGATGCCTTTCTGCGAAACGATGGCCGATGGGTTTGAGGGGATTGCCCCTCGCGATCTCACCTTCCCATTCCCCGACAATAAGTATGCATTCAAGACTGCCGCCGTCTGGCGTAAACTCTCGGGTCGGGAGAACATGCGTGCCGAGAGTCCGCGTGCATAGTTCCAGCGCGGTCTGATCGTTGGGACTAAATGAAATGCGATAGCTCTTCATTTTTCCTCAAAACTCCGTGCGCGAGCGCTTGCTCATCGCGCCGTCTATGATTCGGAGCAGCTCGTCGCGGTCGGCCCTCAGCGCCTTCATCACCGCGCGCCGCGTCGCGGCCTCATCGCCGCCGCCGTTCACCGTAACGGTCGGCGCGTAGTTCACGACGACTGCTCCGCCTGCTCTTCCCGCGCCGGCCGCCATCGCCGGTGCGCCCGTCTCGACCATCATCGGCGCCGCCAGCGCGGTCACCATCGCGACGCGCCGAATCGCCGTTAGCATCGGCGCGGGCTGAATCGTCCGCGCGAGTTCTACCCCCATGTTCAGATTGCGCAGCGGCCCTTCCGGTATCGGCGAATGCCCGCGAAGGAACCGCGCTATCTTGCCTGCGACATTCTCAATCGCATGGACCGGCCACATCGCTGCGCTCGCGATCCCCTCGCCAAACTTCTTGAGCAAGTTGGCGCCCCAATCGTAGGCTTCGTTCCACAGCTTCACGAACTCCGCGCCCACGGCCTTGAACACTGCTTTGATCGCATCCCAATGCTTGTAAATCTCGTACCCAGCCACTGCGAGCGCCGCAGCGGCGGCAACGAACAATACGATGGGATTCGCGTCCATCGCGGCATTGAGTAGCCACTGCGCGCGTGCCCATACCTTCGTTGCCAGACTGACTATTTTGAAGGGATTGACCAACGCCAGGGCGACCGGGGCGTAAGAAGCGATAAAGGCCAGACCCGCGCCGACCAGCGCGAGTCCGCCCCCGACGCCCAAAACCACCGCCGTTAACGCCGCTGCGTCGGCGATGAACTTTACCCAGGCCGGATGCGCGGAGGCGATTGGTGCAAGCCGTTCGACAAAGGCCTTTAGGCGATTGGTCACGCCTTCGACCATCGGCGCGAGCGCACCGCCCACATCATCTTTCAAGACGCCGACGGCCGCGTGAAATTGTTTGAAGCCCAAGGTGCCGCGCTTTGTAAACTCTGAAAATGCCCGATCTGTCGCGCCAGCCGAGTTCGCGGCAATATCGGTCGCCTGTTTGAACTGATCCATCTTGTCGATCAGATCGACCAGGCGCGGCCCAGCGCGCAGACCGAATCCCTCCACCATCATTTTCCCAAAATCCGCGCGCGACATATTTCCGAACTTCTGCTTAATTTCCTCGACCGTCGCCATCAGATCGACGCCGCCCGCTGAATTGTTGATCACCTTGAACCCGAGCTTTTCAGACGCCTTGTTGAGTTGCCCCATCGTCTCGAGAAACGCGGCGCCTGCGTTGGAACTGTCGAGGCCGGCTGCGCTCCACGCCGAGAGTGCGCCAAGCCCTTGATTTAAGCTGACGCCGAACGCATTCATCGCCGGCGCGGATTCCTTGAGTGCATATTGCAGGTCGGTGATCGTCGTCCACTTGCCCTGCGTCTGAATCGCCGTGAGCTTGTCCGAGAGGATCTGCGCGTTCTGAATCGGCGTTTTGGTTTTGTCGCCAAAATTCAACATCATAGTGGCAAGTGTGTTGGCGGTGGCCGCGAGATCGCCCTGCGTCGAGCGCGCCACCTTGGCCGCCTGTGCAGAAACCGCGATCGCCTGATCCATTTTCAAGAAGCCAGAAATTCCTTGATACAAGGACTCAGTGAGGTCATCGAGCGAATAGCCGGTGGCCATTGACTGTGCCTTGACGAACTCTTGCGCCTGTCCGAGCAGCTTGATCTTATCGGGTGTTGTACCGAGCGCGGCGCCCAGCCGCGCAACGTGATCTTGCAGTTCTTCATAGCCCTCGACGGCGCTCTTCAACGGCAACGCGATCGCTGCCGCTGCCGCGAGCGCACCGCCGCCGATCATCCCGAGCGTCCCCGATAACTCGCGCAACGGTACGGTCATCTTCGCGGTGCTGTTGAGGGCTTCGATTTGCGCGCCAGCTTGTTTCATGGCGGCGCTAAACCCGGTAGTGATCGCCTTAAGGACGAAGCCGAGTTCGAAAAGTTTAATTGCCATCAGCCCGCCCCTCCATGCTCCGCTCGGATCATCGCGCGGAGCCAATTCACTTCTGCACCGAGCACATCGGCTGCGTCCTTGAATGTGAAGGTCGCACGGCGCTCATCGCTAAATAGCCAGTCGGCCGCCTCCGCCGACAACCGCCCGCGCGGCGACCACTCCGGCCTCCCGAATCCGACGCGCCAATCCGCGATCGCCTGCTCGAGCATGGCCTGCGCGAGCAGCAACAGTCCAAACTCCATTTCATAGCCATTGGCTATCTGATCTGCCGGGCGTGTTCGCCCGAGGATTCACCCGGTCGGCATACGCCGGCGCGACTCGATCGAGCGCGCCCACCAACAGCGCCGCCGCACGCGCCAAAACTTTCCAACCATCCGGGCCGCCCGACTTCGCCAAAAACTCATCGATCGATTTCCGCGCCTCCATCACCAGTCGGCGACTGTCGATGGACGTATCCTCTATCTCGTCGCGATGTTCCTGGAAGGCCTCGGCAACAATCGGCGGCCCGATGATTCCACTTGGCCCGTTTTCCCCCTGTGTTTGCGACGAAAGGATCAGCAGTTTGCCGGCCAGACGATCCTTCAGCCGCGCGGCGAAAACCGCCGGGTCGGTGCCCATCGATCGGCAGATCGCGAGTTGATCATCTGTGAGAGCTACGCCGGCAAAGATTCGTTGGGTCATGTGTTTTGTCCCCCCTCTCAGACGATCTGCCTTCGCTGCCAAATAATTGCTCTCCGACGTGCCGAACGCGGCGCATATTTTCTTCTCGTCCGCCGACAGCGCGACCTGCCGCGTCCCGCGCAGACGCCGTTCTTCTGCGACTTCGCGGACGATCTGCTCGATGCGCTGCGCCACAGTGATGCTGCTCGCGCCGGCGACACTCTGTCGCCGCGCCTTCGCCGCCGCATAGTCGCTTTTCGGACGTACCCATGTCGGCGCAGATTTTCCTTTCCATCGCCGTCAGCTCGACGCGCGACGCGGCTATCGCCGGCAACTGGGACAACGCCGGATTGTTCGTCAGCGCCGCGCGCCGAATCCGTATCACACGCCCGCTATCGACGCCGGCGGTGGTCCCGGCGGCCGGATCGAACTCGAATACCGGCGAGACGAACCGATACTCTTTCCCCTTGAGCGCGGCGCCGCCGCGCGGGGTCCATTCGACGCGACCCTGGATCGCACCTGCGACGATGCGGAACTCGCGAATCCATCCGGCCGCCGGCGCCGGCAATCCCTGTGGCGCCGCGCGATCGGTCGCATGGTCAAAATCGATCGGGAGGCCGCCCGCGAGTAATTCCCGGCTCAATTGAATCACCTGCTGAGGCTTGTCGTTCCAGAAGGGGCCGCGCCCGTCATTGGTGCTGAAGGTGCCCGCTGGGATTAATTCGATCCACTCAGTATTTGCGGAAATCATTTTTAAGACTCCTTCGCCGCCGCTCGCGCGATCTCTTCGCTTCTGCGGAACTGCGCGGCGATGTCGCTGAGGTTGTATTTTTTGGCGAACGGCGCCAGCACTTCGATCGCCTCGCGCACCTGCGCGGCTGCTTCCCGCTCCCTGATAGGCGACCGGAAGCGCAATCGGCGCATTCGTTCCAACGTCGCGATCGAATCGCGGATCGGCTGCTCAACTTTTTCCATCAGCGCGAGCAGCTCCTCGACAGCGAGGACGTACTCACTTTTAGCCATCGTTAAAACCTCTTCAAAAAGGCGAGATACCGGCCATCTCACTCGCCATCGCCGGGACGTACAACTCAGTCAGTGCCAACGCCACGTCGCCGGAATCCGCGCCGCCTGCTATCAGCACTTGGCCGTTGGGCGTGAGCACGGCGTGATGGCCGGCGCGCGCCGACGTTAATCCGGTAAGCGCCGACACGAATCGGCCGACCGCCGCGGGCGGGAAGGGCACGCCAGTCGGAGGGTAGTAGTATTCGGCAGTCGCGACGTAGCCGCCGCCGCTCGTCTGGCCGCCGACGATTAGCACGCGGCCGTCAGTCAAGAGCGTTGCACTATGCCCGTAGCGCGGCGTATTCATCGAGCCGGTCGCGATGCACTGGCCGGTGCCCACCACATAGAGTTCGGCGGTTGCGAGCACGTTGCCGCTGGCGTCTTTGCCGCCACAAATCAGGATGAGGCCCATCCCGGTCGGCGCCATCGCATGACTCACCCGCGCGCCCGTCATTGCACCAGTCGCAATCGCCATTCCGCCTAACTGCATTTTGTTACCTCACCGCCCGTTCAAAATTGTGGTCGATCCCGTTTTCAAAGAACTCGATCGAGTGCTGCATGATCGAAAGCCCGCAGCCGCGACACCGTTCCTGTTTCCTTGCTTCCAAGTGTTCGAGCACCAGGTCGATCAAAAGGTCGGGAAACGCCCACTCGCCGCGCTGCGCGACGATGTAGCGCGCCATCGCGCTGATGAGCCTTTCCACGTCATCGGCCATCGGCGCCGCTCGACTCGGAACCATCACTTTCGCCATCACGCACGCTCCGGCCGAATGTATCGCCGCGACATTTGACCGAGGCGCACCTCAAAGCCGAGCAGCGTATTCCCGAGCCTCGCGATCGCCTGGGTGTCCGACGCCAATTTTCGATCGAGAGCTTCCGCGAGTTCCCGGAGCTGGTCGATGGCGTGCTCGGCAACATCGGGCGCGTAGGTATCGGCCCGGATACGTTCGAGCGTCGCGACGGCCACCTCGCCCGGTGCGACCACGATCGTGCGGATCGCGCCGGTGAGCTTTCCGCAAACCTCGTCGAGCGCCTCGCGCTGCTCAGCCGGCGTCATCATATTGCGACCTTCAAAAAATCATGCCGCCGAACACGGCTTTCGCCATCGCGGACCATCCCGGTCGTCGCGCCCGCACCGGTCGCTTGCGATGCGGATGGACACGTCGCCAGTCCTTTTGACGGCAACTTCGCTTGCAGAATTTTTGCCCGACCCGTGGATTGTCGATTGTAGCCCCGCAACTTCCGCACCCCATCCCACACCCTCAGTTTGGCGTAACGTGACGCCTTGCCGGGCGCCCCATGCGCCCCGGCGGCCATCCCTGACGGCACCGACTACAGACTTCCCGTCCCGACAAACACGATATCGCCGCCGTCCACGATTGCGCGTTTCATCTGCGGGAAACGGTTAAGCCAGGCGGCGTCTGAATCGCTGGAACGTCGCGGCTTCAGTCCGAGCCGGACCGATTCGCGGCTGACGGTCCGGTCGCCAACCGTGAAACGATCCCAATCCACCTTCACCCGCGCTCCGGGCTTGATACGCACGATCGCGGCGTCGAGTTCCTCACCCGACCAACCCCAGCGAGCAAAGATTCTCGCGTACAGCTCGCGCGGCGTCGGCTCGACGGCCGGCGTGGCTAATCCGGCGTACCGGTACTTCTGATCGAACCGATCGAGCAGTTGCCCGAGCGCGCTGTAATCGCCGCGCCGCAGAGCGTCGAGAATGGGTTTCTCAGCTTCTTCGATCATCGCTAGCGCCTGCGTCTCTTTGCTCGGATGCGCGCGCACCGAGCCGACGATCGCGCGGACCCTCGACTCAGTGGCGACCTGTGGATCCAACTCAGGCGCCAAGATCGCTGCTGAAAGGGCTGCGATCTTCTGCGCCAGCGCGAGGCACGGCGCTTCACCCTCGACAACCTTCACGCGCTTCATTTCTTTTTCCGTCATCACCCTCACCTCACCCCCAACCTAGTCCTTGTCTGTTTCGTCGTACTCAGTTCGTCTCCGGGCGGACCCGAAAAGGAATTACATTGTTCGCGCTTTTCCGCCGTGGCGGGAGCTTATCTTCACCCTCCCCGTTCAGGATTCGGATGACCTTCGACTCCGCGTCGGCGCCGTATCGGCGCGCAAAGGCGGACGAATCTAAATGCGGATTTGCGACCGGCGTGCTCGGATCGTCCTTCGAGCGAGCGAGATCATCCGCCTTGTCGCGTATTGCAGAATATACAGCCTCGAACACAGCGCCGGGGCTGCGAAAGACAACTTCCGCCTTCATCGGATGTACGTTAACGTCCACGTCCTCACACGGCAGATCGACGAAGAGAACCGCTGCCGGATATCGTCCGGGCGGGATAAATGACGCGCACGCTTGCTCGATTGCATGAGTCACAAGCCGGTCGCGAATCGGGCGGCCGTTGATGAACGTGAATATCCTCTGGGGAGTGGGAAATGACTTGCCGCCGACAGTGAGCAGCCCTCGCGCGTGGATACCGGCGGCGTCAAGGTCAAAGGCAGCCATCTTTGCCGCCAGTGCCGGCCCGAATATCTGACGGAATCGTTCGAGTACCGAAATCGCGCGCGGCAGTTCGAACACGGTGCGACCCTCGGCTATGAGCGTGAAACCTACATGATGATTGGCGAGCGCCGCGCGCTTAAAGGTATCGTCGATCGCGCCCTGCTCGGTGGCAGGCTTCTTGAGGAATTTGCGCCACGTTTCGAGGAAACGGACTTCGACTCGCGTCCCCGCCGCCATCGCACACGCACGCGAATGCACTGCTACATTGCCAGCCTCAACCGCGATCTCGATCCCTTCCGGATCGGGCTCCAGCCGGGTCTGCATCCGCATATTTGCCAAGCTGGCGATCGAGGCGAGCGCCTGGCCGCGGAAGCCCAGCGTCCGTATCGCAGTCAGATCGGCAGCACTTCGTATTTTTGAAGTCGCGTGACCGCGCAACGAAAGGATCGCGTCCTCGCGCGCCATTCCGCATCCGTCGTCGGCAACCGCGACAAGCCCTGAGCCGCCACGGACTATTTCGACCAATATCGAGCGCGCGCCGGCGTCCAGCGAGTTTTCCATCAGCTCCTTGACGGCCGAAGCTGGCCTCACGATGACTTCACTCGCGGCAATCCGCCGCGCGACCTGCTCCGGTAATTCGTGAACGGCCTGTCGGCGTTCGGGCTTGATTCTCACTTTCGGTGTAGCGGCCATTTTGCGAAATCCTCCTCGCGATTGACGCGACCTGATTTGACTGACTATTGAAGTGCTAGTTTCCGCCGTTTATGCGCAGCTTCCAATTCCGCAGCCATGCTGGTGCGCGCCAGCTCTAATAGCTCCGCTTTCCGCTCGCGTTGAAGCTTCCTCGCGTACCGGAGCATCGCGCGATCGCCAACATCGTCGAAGCCGCGCGCCCGTATATCCGCCGCGAGCTTGTGCGAATTGTGAAAATCGCGCGTGATTAGCCCCTTGTCTATTTCCTCGCGCACTGCCGGCGGCAACAATTCGACCTTGAATTTCGTCTGAGTACCCAAAGAATCATGCGTCCTGGCGATAGATGCTCTCGATGCGTCCGTCGCGCCGACGGACCTGCACGAACCCCACGCCGATCCAAATGAGCCTGTCGCCGATGCTCAGCGCGACGCGCATCCGCGCCACGAACACATCGGTCGGCCAGCCCGCCCCGCCCGCGCCTTGCGCTGCCGCTTCGATATGCTTTTCGAGATCGCTTTGCGTCGGATTCTGCGACTGGCCACAGTACCAGCAGGGCTTCGGGTCGGTCTCGCCCTCGGCTTGCACCATCCGCTCAAGCCGCTCCGCGCTGGCCGCTATCAATTCGACCAGAGGAAATAGCTCGTTGGCGGCCCGCTCTTTCGCCACGCGGGTCAGGCTCTCACTGTGGATGTTTTCGTTCAGCTCGCGCGCCCGCCGGGCTTGCTCTGCTACGCAGGCGATCTCTTGGTTCAAGCTCTGTGACATCGCGACATCTCTGCCAATCATTTGTGCATTGCCCTCATTTTCATCACCTTCAGGCCTTTGATCACCTTGTTCGCCTCGACCGCCGAGAGCCATCGAAGGGAATCTACTTTCGTGCTGCGCTGAACGAATCGCCGCAGCGCCTTTTCCGATGAATCGCGGATCGCGCCGGCGGCGTGACAGTCCGACCACAACGCGCGGATGAGCCGCATCTGAGGCTCGGAATCAGAGAAATCGGAGAGCTTCGTCGTATAGGAGTCTCCCTCGCGAAAACCAAGCCGCTTGAACTCATCGAGCAGTGTCCCGAGTTCAGTCTCGTCGAGGTCGCCCGCGGAAGTCTTGCCTTTGCAAACACGAGAGATCACGCTCTTATAGGTGTCATCGTCCAAGCCGAGCAGCGTCTTGCCGATATGCACTTTCGCCAAGGCCGCTCGTCGGCGCGCCCCAGCATGATCGCTTTTCCGGTACGCGTTCATGCGACCTTTGAGGCACCTATAATCGGTGTATTAAGCGCAACTTCGGATCGGCCGGCCGTGATCGTCTTGGAGGATTTCGGCGCGGTCATTTTCCGCTGCTCAGCAGTTTCCGATTCGCCCGACAATTCGAGCCAGTGGGGCAGACCAATACGATCGAGCTTCAGCACTGCCGCAACCTCTTCGACGGCCCGAAATTGGGTCAAGAGCGCACGTACCGACGTGCCGGATTTTTAAAATAGATACTCCACGAGGTCGGCGCCGATCTGGATAGTCGCCAGTTCCTCCGCCAGTAGCAGCGCGTCCTGGAGCGACGGACCCGGCAAATCAACATCGAGCACGATTCGCGATTTTGCTTTTTCCAAGAGACTGCCGGGCGGTGCCGACATGATCAGTTGACGCAGGCGACGACTGCCGCAAAGGACGATCGGGAAGCCGGTCAAATCACCGATATCGAGCAATTGGTCAAGAATCTTTGGCGTGACACGATCTGCGTTATGTACGAGAAGCGGTCCGCTCAAGCCCCCCTGACGAAGTTTGCGAAGTTCACGAATAGCCGCGTCGATGGTGTGCGAGCTGCCGAACAAAACGCAGTCGGTAGCAAAGGCGGCACGATAGAGAGAATTTGCGAATGACCGCGCGTTCGGATCGGCGGGTATCTCCACGAGCAACCATCCATGGATCGAAACGGCCTGATATATCGTCACAGTCAGGCCAGCGCCGAGCGGCGCCGTAATTACGACGAACGCGGACGAACCAATTTCGCAATGAAGCTGAGAGGCGCGTTGAACTGCCTTGGCGATCCCCGCGGCGACGCTGTTCAGCACAAATCGACCGGGCGTCATAGTGCTACCTTTCCGAGCGGGACGCCAACGGCATCAAAGTTCTCATAAATGGCGAGCCAATCCCGCTGCGAACCGGTCAGTTCGGATTCCGGTATGCGTCGGAGCCGCTCATAGTCGGCACGGCGGCGCGCCGGCAGATCATCCTCGCGCATTACCACGGGCATCTGGATTACATTACGCCGTCGCGATTCTGGCGATACGTCGATCGCGGCGGCGGCCTCATTCGCGCGCGCGGACGCCTGTAGTGCTGGCGTCACGAACGGGATCGCGGCGACTTCGACGCGGCCGTCGTGACTCGCGGCGCTCAGCAAAATCTCGGCGGGAGATCCGCCCGCATTTTTGATCAGGCGGCGTGCCGTCTTACGCACATTGGAGGTAAACTCTTTGTAGATTTTTCCGGCTTCGAGGGCGCGCACCTGTCTTTCGACGGACCCCAACAACTCATCGTTGATGGCGATGCCGATCAGATCGTCGGGCCTCTCCGTTGAGAAGATTGCGAGCTTGCCGGCGTCGGGCGTGCGGCGGTATTCGACCTCTTCACCGGGATAGGCCGCGAGAGCCGGCAACGTGAAATTAAAGCCATCAACCTTAATTGCCTTCTTCCCAACACGGCGAATCCCACGCTCCATCAATAATCCGTAAAGCGAGGATTCATCCTCGACCCGGTTAGCCTTGCCGCCTTTAGCCTGCCACTCGGCGAGCTTCTCGAATGGTGTCAGGCCGCGTAGTCCCGCGTGCGAACGATGTGCATAAATCGTGTAAATCCACTTATCGATCAGCGCCTCAAGCTCATCCGCAGTGTACGTCGCGGGGAATGTCCGTTGCGCTGTTGGAATTGAGTAGCGGCTGCATAGTCAGTTAGGCGGCATTCTGCTTCGTGTCAAGTTTTCCTTCGGCGCGATCGAGTTGCGCATCGTGGGCACGCAAGGCG
>Ga0187860_1000107_pt1 | contig 80688 bp, 71 predicted proteins | sample June2016WEW_10_4_FD_132981 | JGI IMG/M metagenome (GOLD analysis project Ga0187860, IMG submission 132981) | Peatland microbial communities from SPRUCE experiment site at the Marcell Experimental Forest, Minnesota, USA - June2016WEW_10_40 | ecosystem: Environmental > Terrestrial > Soil >...
CATGATGTTAAGCAGCGTCTTGCACGGTGGTTGCTCATGACTCAGGATAGAGTGGATTCGGCGTCGCTGCCCATCACCCATGATTTTCTCGCAACGATGCTAGGGACAGATAGGCCTAGTGTGGGCTTGGCAGCCGGTGTTTTGCAGAAGAAGAAGCTTATCGAGTACACCCGTGGCGCAGTGAAGATCGTGAACCGCAATAAACTTGAAGACTCCGCCTGTGAGTGTTACGGGATTACCCAACAGTACAATGGCGAGCTGGGCTTGAAATAAGTCCGCAAGTGAAGACTCGCCCTGTTTTTATGGCCGACCGAGCGGGCAGATGCCGCTTCAGCGTTGGATGAAGTCCTCGGTGTAGGTGACGAACTCGGGATACGCGCCGGCGCCAAGCTCGTGCAGGTCCATTCCCTGGCGCTCGCCCTCCGGCGGCACCCGTTGCGGCAGCACGCGGTCGAGCAGCAGATTCAAGCCGTAGCTCAACGGCAGCACAAATCCGAGCAAGGTGGCGATTCCCACGACTTGCGCGATCCACTGTCCCGGAGCCGCGCCGGGCACATGAGCAAAGAGCCCCGCCGCCAGCAGGCTCCAGAGGCCGCACAAGCCGTGCACGGAAAACGACCCGACGGTGTCGTCCACCGCAATCAGCTCCAGCCACTGGATGGAAAACGTGACCAGGGCTCCGGCCACAACGCCGATCAACAAAGCCGCCAGCGGTTCCATGTATGCGCAGCCGGCACAACTTGCGACCAATCCTCCGACCCACCCATTGGCCACCAGCGAGGCATCGGGTTTACCGAAACGGATGCGCGTGATGAGCAAGGAAGTCAATGCGGACGCGGACGCCGACAGCATTGTGTTCACCGCGATGAGTACTACCCGCGCAGGGATGGTGCCGGTAAACAGGATTGCGCCCGCCGAATTCAGCCCCACCCATCCCAGCAACGCCAGCAGGCAGCCAAACAGAACCAGCACGGTGTTGTGTCCAGGGATCGCCGCGGGAATGCCTTCCACCGAGTATTTGCCGCGCCGGGGACCGAGAATCCACAGGATCACCAGAGCGTTCAGCCCGCCAACGGCCTGAATCGAGCCGGCACCGCCGCAATCGATAAAGCCGCGGCCGAGCGAGTAGTTGACGCCGAGCTGAGCCAACCATCCGCCACCCCAAGCCCAGTGCGCGAACAGCGGATAGATGCAACCGGCCAGCAGCACGGCAGCGGCGGCACTAGCCCCAAGCCGCCAGCGATCCGCTGCGCTGCCAAGCGGAATCGCCGCCGCCAGCCCAACGCCGAAGATCTGCAGCAGTGCAGCCAGCGATGCCGGAGAACCGTCGAGTTCCAGTCCGCGAAAGAAAAACTTCTCGTCGGCGAGCCAGCTCCACTGCTTACCCGCAATGCTGATTGCGTGCATCGGACGGCCGGCATACCCTTCCAGGGCAAAGCCGCACACGAAATAGACGCCGGCGGCGATCGCGACGACGCACAGCGTACTCAGCATCGCATGCGCCGCGCTGCGCGAACGCACAAAGCCGGTATTGATCAGCGCAAGTCCGGCAATCGCCAGCGGGACCAGCAGTATCAGGAAAATGCAGATTGCCATTCCCACTTCCGAGAGCGCGGGAACCGTGGCAGGCATCAGTGACGCTCCCTGGCGAGAGGCGCATGCGCGCGAAAGACAAGAAACAAGCCCAATATTTCGACGCCGCCGCCGGCCAGCACGAAACATAATCGGGATGCCGGAACGGCAAGCAGCATAACAGCAGCCAGCACCAGCAGCCATCCGCTCAACAGCAACAGGAAGCCTGCAATCTTCATTTCAATCGAGCCCTCACCTACAGACGCCTCTGTCGGTTGACTTCACTTGTGCCGCGCCACGTAGAGCAACAAGGTGAATATCACGACGGGAATCAACGCCAGCATGAGATAGAACAGAATCCTTTTGCCCCAAGGCGAACGGTGTCGTTTCCAATCGTGCAGTTCGGCGCGGTCAGCCGCCACCCCAACCTGGTCCTGGTGCTCCAGGTCCCAGGCAAACTCGTGCGCATTGGGATAGCGGTTCTTGGGGTCGCGCTCCATCGCACGGTAGATGATCTCCTGCAGTTGCGGAGAAATCGACGGATCGATCTCACGCGGCGGAATCGGATTATTCAGCACCCGCTCGTTCATGATGACGAAGGGGTTAGGTCCGCTGAACGGCACCGTGCCCGTCAACATCTCGTACAACATGACTCCCAGTGCGTAGATATCGCTGCGCGCATCGCCGCGCTTGCCTTTGACCTGTTCCGGAGAAATGTAGTCCGGCGTTCCCATCGTCTGCGAGGCCGACGTGAAAGTGATGCGCCGCGAACTGGTGTTGCCCGCGATGCCAAAGTCGATCAGCTTGATGTTGTCGTCGGCGTCGATCATGATGTTTTCCGGCTTGAGGTCGCGGTGCACCACTCCGTTGCGGTGAATGTAGTCGAGCGCCTCGCATATGCGCAGCGCGATTCGCACCGCGCGCTCGGGCGACAGCTTGCGTTGCTCGTTCATCAATTGACGCAGCAGCCGCCCCTCCACCCACTCCATTACCATGTAGCGTTCGCTGCGGTCGTCATCGCCCAGAACCTTCATTACCCCGGGATGATCCAGCTTTCTGCCGATCTCCTCTTCGCGCTGGAAGCGTTCGAAAAACACCGGGTCGCTTTCCATCTCGATGTGCGGAACCTTGATGGCAACCGTGCAGCCGGTGCGCACGTCCTTGCCGCGGAAGATCGAAGCCATGCCACTGCGTGCGGCCACGCTCTCCAGGTAATAGTGGTCGAGTTGCTCGCCAGGATGGAGTTGAGTCATTGGTTGTCAGCAGGCCGATACTAACTGTCGGCCCGCATCGATGAGCTGAAGCGGATTCGCCGTGAGCTGCTGCGTCTCTTCCGGCGCGCGGTTCAGCCAAACGACTCAGGGCAGTTTGTACGGCCGTCCTCGATACATTCCAACGCGTTCGACATCACGAATGCGAACCAGTTGAAGGCTCACATTATCGCTGCCATCTCGCTGATTGGCAAGCTGCACCAGTTGCTCGGCCGCGGCTTGCAGGTCAGTCTCACCGCTCACCGCCTTGGCCAGATCGGCCTCCGGAAGCGCGCCGTGCAGGCCGTCTGAACTCAACAAAAGAACATCGCCGGGAAGCAACAGATGCTCGCTGAGGTCGGCGCTCACGAACAACTCGTTCCCCAGCGAGCGGCTCAACACGTGGCGAGTAGCGGATTCCCTCGCTTGGCCCGACGACAGAATACCAAGCCGGACTTGCTCGTTCGCCAGCGTATGATCGCGCGTCAGCAGCGTAGCGCGGCCCCGGCGAATCAGATAACAACGCGAATCGCCAACATGCGCCACGGTGAAGCGGTCGAAGCGCAGAGCGCAGGCTACCAACGTGGTCGCCATCGCCCGTCCGGCCGCCCCGGATGCCAACCCCGCTTCGTGTACATTTATGTTGGCGGCCTGTACGAGGCGCTGTAATAAAGGTGCATGTGGCTCACCGGCGAGAGCGCTCTCAAATCCGGCGAGCAGCGTTCCAACCGCCAGCCGCGAAGCGACTTCGCCGTTTTCGTTGCCTCCGACTCCATCGGCAACCACGAACAGCCAACCGTGACTCCGCCCTCTTGCCGGAGAGTCTGGAATCGTACGGCCTAAATAGTCTTCGTTATGTTCGCGGATGCGGCCGGGATCGCTGAGCTGTGCAAACTCTATCTCGAGCATCGAACTCTGTTGTTGTAACCCAAACGCGACAGGGCTTGGCGCGGCTGGGGCAAGTTGGCCTCGATACCTGGACATTCAACCTCTCGCTGTTTCATCGCACTATGCCAAATCATGACTAAAAAAGTGGGCGGGCTTGCACCCGCCCCGGGAGGAGAAATCACAGAATCGTCATCGGCTTGGCTGAAACCAAGGTGGTCCTGCCTGTTGACTTGCTCATGCGGACAAAGTAAATGCCACCGTAAATGCCCCAGACCGCGGCAATGCCCAGCGCCAGCAGCGGCTCCATCTTGGTGCCGTAACCCATGAATGGCCCCACCACGTAGAACCCCATGCACGCCAGGTTTGCCACGAGTCCAAAGACTGGAATCACCATATGCCGCAGCGGGTTGAACTTCGGATGCCCATGGTAGCAAACGATGCAGATCAGGCAACTCATGCCATACAGCAGGAACGTACCGAAGTTCGAGGCCAGCGTGATTGCCAGCAACGAATTAGGCAGCGCCGCCATCTTGTCGTGAGTCGAGTATCCAAAACTCGACCAGAACCCTTGCGGCAACGCCTTGATTGCGGCGTCGGTGGGCGCGCCGGCGTCGCCGAATGCAGTGGCCACCGCGATGCAACCGATCACTGCCGAAATGGCCGCCAGTGTCCAGATGGCGCGGTGCGGGGTCAGGTTCTTGCCGTGCAACATGCCGAAGTGCTCAGGCGCTTCACGATCTTTGCCCATGGCATAGGTAACTCGCGCGCCGGTGTTCATGCACGAGAGCGTCGTGCCGATCAGGGCAAGAAACACCGTTAGCGCCTCGCACAACATGAAGATGCGCCCGCGGCCTGCTCCGAACAGCGCGTCTCCCACCACGATCATCATGTCGCCGATCGGCGCCGCCGAGTTGGCCGCGCTCTGCATGGTATAGCCGCTGTTCAGGAAGTAGTTCGCCGCGAAATACTCAATGAGATAGCAGAACACTCCCTGCACCAGCAGCGACACCAGCACCGCGATCGGAACGTCGCGCTTGGCGTTCTTGGCCTCGCCCCCCATTGAGGTAACCGATTCAAAGCCCACCAGAATCAGAATGGCAACCGTCGCCTGTACGAAGGCCCAGCCAATACTGTGCAAACCCGTGACCGATGACGCCTTCGGGTGACTGAGGAAGTTGCCTTTTTCGTCCTGGGCCGGGTAACTGATCTGAAACGGCACCGGCTTGCCTGCCGCGTCCAGCTTCGGTTGTGGAATGCCCGACGCGTCGCGCACTATGTTCTCGACTTCTTTTCCATCTTCCATCGCCTTCTGTGTGGCGAACTCATAGGTATAGGCCGACCCTGAAGTCGAATCGAACTGATAGGCCACGCTTCCCGGAGGGTGATTCATGCGGTAACCGAGTGCTATCACCGCGAAGATCAGCAACGCTGTGATCTGGATGACGTTGATCGCGATGTTGACTGCCGTCGACCCGTTGATGCCCCGGTAGGCGATGTACGCCACCAGAAAAGAGAAGACGATCGCAGCCGCCATCATGAACATCGGTCCGGGGTTGGATGCATTCATGACACTCGGCCAGATTGTCCCCACCAGGTACCCGCACAGGATGCCCATGACGCCAACCATCACGCCCGGATAGATCCAGTAATAAAGATGCGACGCCCAGCCGACGATAAACTTCGAAAGCCGCGCATAGCGCCACACGGCGTTGTGATTGAGAAAAGACTGCTCGGCGAAATAATACGAGCTGCCCGTTCCCGGATACAGTTTCGCCATCTCCGCATAACACACCGCCGTGGCCAAACACAGCAGCAGGGCGATGACTATGCCGATCCACATCGACGGGGAGGTAACGCCCGTAGTCGCTTGAATATAGAAGGTGAGCCATAGGAAGGCCCCGGGAGCGATGAGCGCCATGGCATTCATCGTCAGGCCCGTTAAGCCTACGGTACGTTTCATTTCAACTGTCGGAGTCTCCGCCACGTTTCATTCTCCTTGTGGGAATTTATTCTTCCGACCCTATCGGGTTCGGAGTCTGCGATAGCCAACGCACCCGCTATCGCCAATCTCTATCAGGCGGTGCACATCAAACACCGCCGTATGATGCTTACTTACTATCCGGCTCCAACACGAAGATCAGCCCACCCGACAACGTCGATTGAGTGCTGGCGAACTTTGTCGCATCCTTGTTGAAAGCGTGGGAATTGTTCGAGTCGTCGAAGCGATACTCGGCCCGGGTGATCAGGTGCTGCGCAACTTTCATCTCCACCGTGCCGGTGATTTCGTTAATATGCTGGCGAGTGGCAGTCGTGAAACCGGTGTGGTCGTTATAGTACTCATAGCGTCCCGCCAGCGCCCACAATGGGTTGAACTGGTATTTCGCATATCCAGCTACGCCCGCCCAGTCAACCGCCTTCTTACACGCGGCGCCACAAGCTGCTGCCGCCACGGGGGTCAGGCCCTGGACGCGGCCGTAATCGCCATTGGCCATCAGGGACAACTTGCTATTGGGCGTATAGGTAATCACCGTGTCACTCACATTGCGCCAGTTGCCGCCATCCAGCGGGGTCGCTCCCAGGCCGCCCAGCCAGCCCTCGGTAATGGAAACCTTCTTGTTCGGGTTCCAGGCGAAGCTTAAGCCACCCGTCTTGCCGCTGTTGTAGGTGTCCACAAGATTGTTCCAGCCGTTGACCACATAGCCAGTCAGCGTGTACTTATCGTTGAACGTGTAGGCGGCGCTCAAGCCGAAGTGATAGAACGGAATCGCATAGTTGAACAACAAGCTGCGCGAATAGTTCCAATTCTTGTTGCTCTCAATGACCTCGGCGCCGGCTGGGGTTACGAACTTGCCGAAGGTCAGTGTCAGCCCCTTGCCAACCGGAGCTAGATAAGACATGTATGCTTGCTTCAGATACTGCGCGAAGCCAAGTCCGCCGGGATCGGTGCTATTTACGACGTTCATCGCATTGCCAAAACCCAGCGTCACGTCATATCCAAGCCGGCTGGTCGCGTCGGGCGCTTTATCCAAACCCACTTCGATCAGGTTGAGCGCGAATTGATTCGTCGCATTGTCGAAGAGGCGTAAGCCTGAGGTCCGGTTTGCCGGGCTATTGAAGTTGAACCCGTAGTAGCCATCCACCAATCCGTTGACGGTGGCGCCTTTGAGTACACTAGAGATGCCATCCAGTGGACCAGGCGCCGCGGCAGGAGCGGTGGCGACGGCCACCGCATTCGACGGTGCCGCCGGCGCGGCTGCCGGAGCCTCTGTCTTCGCTTGTGCGGCAACCTGGGCTTTCAACTGCTGTAACTGCTGCTCCAAATCAGAGATGCGCTGGTTGATGTCCGCGGTGGCCAGCGGCTGCGCGGTCTGCGCCGCTAGAAGCAGCGGACATAATAGAAGGAACAAATACAACCCAGTTACGGCACCTGATTTGAGCATGTCTATGACCTGCTTTCTCGCTTGTAAAAGGCTATAGGTTTGGATTCGGGCGTGGTCACCCGGTAGGTTCAGAGTAGACAGGGTTCCTCATTGCGTCCAACGCATAGTTCCGTTGGCATAGATCGAAAAACCTTTCACAAATTGTAGTTATGAGAGAGATAAAGGATGGTTATGCAAATTGCGGTTATAGGCGGGATAAAAGATACTTATCCCGTTAGAGAGGGCGTCCTAACGTCCTTTATATCATCGAGTGAGTGTGATAGCTAGACTAGTACCCCAAAAGTATATGACATAACTTAGGGTGTCATGCTGCGCGAGCCGGAGCCCCTGGCCAGTTAAGAGCTATCACGAAGGTTCCCAAATTTGGCTACATCGTGTCACGATGCATTTCTGATTCGTGTTTGGCCGGCTTCGTACGGCTTGACGGTTGGCTCTTGCTGGCGAGGCATCGCACGTTTGTTCGCTCGCGCAATCAGTGCATCGATGGAAGTGCTCCCTGGGCCAAGAATCAAAATCAGAAGCGAGGCAAACAGAAACGTAAACGGAGCGGCGTCGAAGAACTTGGGAGGATCGGAGAAGATGGAGAGTAGAGCGGCCCGGTCTGCCGTCAGATAAGCGACCACCATGTCGCCTGTCAGCAGAAGCGCCGTCAGTCGCGAACCGAGCCCAAGGATCAGCAGAATTCCCCCGGCGACCTCGAGGCCGGAGACAAAGATCGCATTCGCGTGAGGAAAAGGTATTCCGAGACTGGCGAAGAATCCGGTCACTCGTTCCAGGTTCTGCAGCTTGCCCCACCCGGTCTGCGCGAACAGAAAACCCCAGTACAGCCGTATTGCGAGCAGCAGCGGCGAGCGCAATGCCGAGACAACCGTGGCGAAGTTTTCATAAGCCCAGCTGCATTTCTCGTAAGACGTGCTCATCTTGTCCTCTTCTCGAAGTTGGACCGACTTGCCTTACGAGGCCGCGACGCGCTCCGTAGAGAGAGCCAGCCGAGTTTACTCCAGATTGCAAACCACTCCTGAACCTTGCCTGCGCAATCCGCGTCCTCGCCGGCTCGATCCGCGAGCGCGCTCTCGATGGCATCGCCGATCGAGAGTCCGCGATGCAATCCGGTTAACACAGCGAACTCGCCCGGCTCCAGCCGCCTGTAGTGGACGCTGAACTCGGCGCGATGGACAGCGAGGAATATTTCTTCCGGCCCGCCGAAGCACAGCAGCCAGTTCACCCGCAACCTGTTGTTGAGCGCGGCGACATCGCGCGACGAGCCTTTCAGCGCCAGCAGAATGTCATCGACCGCATAGTGCGGCCTCAGCAGGCGGATGTACGGTTGCAGCGCCAATTTCGCATCGCCGTTCAGCCCCGCGATCTGGGCCGGCGTCAGCGGCTGCCGTTCCGCGGAGTCGAAAGCTTCGATGTGAGACCATTCGAGCCGCACCATGTCGAGAGCCAAATCGCGGTGGGGCTCGGTGAACTCGGCATGTGCCTCGAGCCACGGGAGCAATCGCGAGCCGAGGTTGCGCATCGTAAATGACTGCGACGGGCAATCCGTCAAATACTTTCGCGCCAGGCGGTCGAACTGTTTTTGTCCAATCACGGCGCGCAGTCCTGGAAAATCTTCCGCGAACGAATCCAGTATCCGGAACCAGTATTGCCGGTTGTAGATCTCCAGCCGCTCGAAGCCGGTGAGCCGGCTGTTGGGCTTGATGAACGCGGACGCCTCCGTCATCATCGACCGTCCATCGCCGGTCGTGCGCCGCATGCCTTCCGTCGCCGTCAACGGTTGCATCACGGCCTTGGCTATCCTTCGCTGCAACTCAAGCAGTGAGTTCATGTGCGTATGCCTCCGTGGGCATGCCACGCGCGCCTTCCCCGGCAAATTGTTGCAGATATTTTTTCGCCTTCAGGGCCTCGGCGTGCACTTCCTCGAACGAAGGGATCTTGTCATCCCACTCCAGCAGTGTCGCGGTTGGGCCGCATCGCTTGATGGCAGCCGCATACAACTCCCAAACCGGATCGATCACCGCGTGGTCGTGCGTGTCGAGTATGTACTTCCGATAGCGCGAATGGCCCGCGATGTGGATTTGAGCGACGCGCTCGGCGGGCACATTGTCGACGTATTCGTGCGGATCAAAGCCGTGATTGAAGGAAGAAACGTAAATGTTGTTCACGTCCAGCAGAATGCCGCAGTCGGCGCGCTCCACGACCTCCGACAGAAACTCCCATTCCGACATTTCCGAGTCGTGGAAATCGGCATAGCTGCTTACGTTTTCGACCGCGACCGGAATCTCGACAAAGTCCTGCACCTGCCGAACCTTCTTCGCAATCGATTTCACCGCTTCCCACGTGTACGGCATTGGCAGCAGGTCGTGCGTGTAACGGCCGTCCACACTTCCCCAGCATAGGTGATCGGTCAGCCACGGAGTCTTGGTTCTGCGGACCAGCGCTTTCAGCCTCTTCAAGTGTTCGCGATTCAGCGGGCCGGTCGATCCGAAGTACATCGAGACGCCATGCTGCACAACCCGGTACTGTTCGAGGATGCAGTCCAGAATGGCCAGCGGCCGGCCACCGTCAATCATGTAGTTCTCGGAGATGATTTCGAACCAGTCGACGACCGGCTTGCGAGTCAGAATGTGCTCGTAATGCGGAATCCGGAGCCCAATACCGATGCCGTAGTCGGTGTGTCCGTTGAAGCGATTTGCTGGCATCGCCATTCCCCTGAAAAGATTTCGTTAACGCCAAGCCGCTGGAGCGGTCCTGAGGAGGGTGTCCCGGAACCTTCGTGGGATCACCCAGAGCCAGCGACGGACACATCACGCCGCGTGCGCCTCCTAAATCCACTCAGGCGGCCACAATTGTATGATGCGGGAGGCGGCATGGCAGACGCAGCGAGGGACCGGATGCGCCGGCCCCTCTGCCCTGGCGCCTACGACAGCATCTTCTTCGAGCCGTCAGTGGCGCAGCCGCCCTTGCCTTTGCAGGAGTTCTTGCCCTTGCAGCCGTTGTCACCGCTCTTACAGCCGCCCTGGCCTTTACAGTCGTTCTTGCCTTTACAACCGTGTTTGCTGGTGTCGTCGAGTGCCGCCTTTGCCAGCTTCACAGTGGCAGCGCCCACGTTTTTCTCGGGAGAAGTCTGGGATGTATTGGTGGTAGTTGCGCTGGCTCCGCCGAGAAGTCCGGAAATCGCAGCTGTAAGAACAAGGGTTTTCATCGATTTGGTCATCAAAGTTCTCCTTTGGGTTGGCTGTGCCGGTCTCCTCGACCGAACTGCCTCACAAGGATGCGGTTTCTCAGTACCGGGAGGGCCGCATAGGTTCCTCGTGTTGAAAATCATTTTCAATTAAAGTACGGAGAAACCGCACGGCCGGATGGTGTCATTTAGGTGGTAGGAGTCGAATACACAGCCAGAGCAGTCCAACCAAGCTGCTGAAAAAACCTTTTGTGTACGAGCCGCTCGAAATAAGCCGCCGGATTTCCAGTTGGCGCGTCCTGGTTCGCTTGCAATTCTGTCACTTTGACGGGGTATTTCAGCAGTTCGGAATTCTATGGGAATATTGAGAAGCTCCCGGTTGGAGCGCCGAATCGCCTCCCGGGCGCTACCGCCGGACGTTGCAGAGGCGCATGGCGGAGTCCACCAATTCGCTCATGCTGAAGGGCTTGGAAATAAACAGCGAAGCGTCCGCTTCAGTCGCGCGCCGCACTCGTTCTTCGTCGCCATAGCCGGATATAAGGATCGTCTGGATCGAGGGATTGTGCGTTTTCAGCAGTTCGACAAGCTCGGTGCCTTTCATGCCAGCCATGACAACGTCAGCAATCACCAGGGTTGGCTTTATCTTGATGGCAGTCTCCCACGCCTCCTGTGAAGATGCTGAGGCGTGAACGCGAAAACCTTCACGGCGCAGTGCCTCTACAATCGAATTCCGCACCATCTCCTCGTCTTCCACCACCAGCACAGAGCACGGCTCGGGAGCCAGCGCCAGCTCGACGCGGTTGACCTTCTGAGGGGAGCCGGCCACAGGCTGTTGGGTGCGCGGAAAGCAGACGAAAAAGGTGGCGCCCACGCCAACCGCACTATCGAAGTTGATGAATCCGCCGCTCTGGATAACGATGCCGTACACGGTTGACAGGCCCAACCCGGTTCCTTTGCCCGTCTCTTTGGTTGTGAAGAAAGGTTCAAAAATACGATTTTGCGTAACCTCGTCCATCCCGGTTCCGGTATCGCGGACAATCAAGCGAACGTAGCTCCCGGCAGGGACCTGGCCACTGGCGGCTTCAGACTCCGCAGTCACTTCGAAGTTCTCAGTGGAGATTTCGAGCAGGCCGCCATCGGGCATTGCGTCACGGGAATTCAACGCAAGATTCAGGATCACCTGCGTGATCTGAACCGGATCAGCCTTGATGTTGCCGAGATCGGGGTGGAGGTCGAGGTGCAGCTTAATGTCTTCCTGGAGCAGATGATTCAACAGCGTCACCGCATCGCGAATCACTTCGTTCAGACTCAACACTTCCGGCCGCATTAATTGCCGCCGGCTGAAGGCGAGAAGCTGCCGGATGACCCCCGCTCCCTTCTGGGCCGCGTCGACCGACTCCTTGATCCTGGCGTCCTTGAACTCGGGATCATTGCTGGTCAGCGCCAGGTGCGAGGCGAGAGTCACCACTTGCAGAACATTGTTCAGGTCGTGCGCAATGCCCCCTGCCAGTTGGCCGACAGCCTCCATTTTTTGCGACTGTCGCAGTTGGTTCTCCAATTCCTCCAGGCGCGTCACGTCCCTCTTCACCGCAACATATTTCTGGGGCACTCCATGCGCATCGTGAACCGGAGCGATCGTAGCCTCTTCCGTATACAGAGTGCCGTCCTTACGACGATTGATGAAGCGTCCTTTCCACTCGCCTCCGGACTTCAACGTCCGCCAAAGCTCGGCGTAGAACTCTTTCGGCTGCCGGCCGGACTGAAGCACCCGGGGATTCTTCCCATAAACTTCCGCTCGCGTGTAACCGGTCAGCTTTTCAAAGTGCGGATTGACGTATTCAATCGATCCGCGAAGATCCGTAATCACGATGCTGTCGCTCGTGCTTTCAACCGCCCGTGCCAGCAACAGTACCTGCTGTTCGTGTCGCTGCGCGTCGTCAAGCAGTTCCCGCAGCGCCTGTTCGCTGCACTCCAGCGACTTCAGCGCCTCCTGCTCCAGCGTCACGTCCTGCACAATGACCATGGTGCCGGCCGGCTTATTCTCGCCGCCAAAGGAGGAAATCGCCGCCTTCCCCCATCGGACTTCCCCATCCTTGCCGTGATACTCCCGAATCCGCGACACTTGCTCCTCGCCGGCGTCGTCGGGCTTATGGGAGTGAAGCAGGTTTGCATAAGGAATTCCCAACAGCTCTTGTTGCGAGTAACCGAGGAAGTCGGCGAAGGCGCGATTGCACTGCACCACGCACCCCTCGTGATCGAGCATGCAAACACCGGCATGCGAATTCTCTAAGCACTGGCTTAGGGTGCTCTCAAAGCCCGCGGTGCGCCTCACCGAGCGCCGCCATAAAACCAAAGCCACCGCCGAGGCGGCAATGACATAACAAACTGATTCGATGAGCTCAAAGACAAGCTCGGGATACCCAAGGGGGCGCCACACCAAACGCTCGATCAGCGTCAAGCCGGCCGCGCACACTCCCAGCCAAGCAGCAGCGATAAGAATCAGTACCTTATGATTTGCGACGAATTCGGGCCAACTGGGACGCACTACACCCTTCCTCACAGGAACAGGGTAGCTCTTATGGAACTTTTCGTCGAGGGTCTGCACTCGCAACGGCGGAGTGCGATAATCGATTGCGCTCGCATGGGAACGCAAGGAACAATCGCGGAAGAAGCTGGCTCCCGGCGCCAACGGCTGACGGAATTAGCCCTCCTTTTTCTGAAGCTTGGCACGATCGCATTCGGTGGCCCAGCCGCGCACATCGCCATGATGGAGCAGGAGGTCGTGTAGCGCCGGCATTGGCTGACCGAATCGGATTTCCTGGACCGCGTCGGCGCCGCTAATCTCATCCCCGGCCCCAGTTCAACCGAGTTGGTGATCCACATCGGCCATCGCCGCGCGGGGTGGCCGGGCCTCATCGTCGCCGGATGCTGCTTCATTCTGCCGGCCGCATTCAGTGTTGGCCTGCTGGCCTGGATCTATGTTCGTTTCGGCACAATGCCAGTGGCCTCCGGCCTGCTCTACGGCGTCAAACCGGTGGTAATTGCCGTGGTTTTGCAGGCGCTGTGGAATTTTTCCCGCACTGCGATTCGCAGCCGCTGGCTGGCGCTGGTAGGGGTGATCGCAGCCGCGTTGGCACTGGTGCCGGTGCATCCCCTGCTTGTGCTGATCGCGGGCGGCGCTTTCGCCGGGATAAGAAACCTGCTCTCTCGCGCGCAGCCCACCCGCAAGTCCGCGGCGGGCGCCATGATCTCGCTTGGCTCTAAAGCGGCCGGTGGCGTGGCCGTCGCAACCGCCGTCGGGCTTGGCGCCATTTTCACCACCTTCGTAAAAATAGGCTCGGTGCTTTTTGGCAGCGGATACGTGTTGCTCGCCTTTCTCCGCGCGGAATTTGTCGAACGGCGCGGCTGGCTCACTGCGCAGCAACTGCTCGATGCGGTTGCCGTCGGGCAAATCACGCCCGGACCCGTTTTTACTACTGCAACGTTCATCGGATATCTCCTCCATGGTCCGGCCGGAGCCTTCGCCGCCACCGCCGGGATATTCCTTCCCGCCTTCGTTTTCGTGGCGGTCAGCGCGCCCTTGACCCCACGTCTGCGCCGCTCCGCCTTCGCCGGTGCGGTCCTGGACGGAATCAACGTCGCCTCGCTGGCGCGTGAACTCCGCCTGGCTGATCCTTGCCTCCGCTGTTCTGGGAATCATTGCCAAGGGCCACATCGCATAGCAGTCAGTTCCCGAGTTGCTGTATCCCGCCACACAACGTCATTCCGAGCGAGCGGCGCCTTGCCTTGAGAGCACTTAAGCTGTGCTGCCGCAATGCGCTCACGAGCTGTGCGACAAATAGCACATCGCTCTCCTGGTCGCGAGCCGAGGAATCTTTTGTGTTGCTTCGCCGCGGAAAAATAAAGATCCCTCCACTCCGTTTCACTTCGGTCGGGATGACGCTTCCAAATTTATGTTGCCGGGCGGCTATACCAATCTGGGAATGATCCTAAGAGGCTGCGAAAGGGATCAACATGTCGGGAAATTACAGGACAGGACAACACCGCAGCGCGTCGTTTATTGGGAGGTCCCGGTTCGCGCCGGGTTTTCTGGGGGAGATAATGCATAGAAAACCGCAACGTGAACCGGAACACCCACAACACAACACCGTAGTCGCCGTCCTATGCGTTCTAACCGGGCCTGGACCAGTCAAAACGTAATCACACGAAGCAGCCGAACGCGCCAGGTTCCCGGCGCCGGTGTCCCCGACAAGCGCCGATGTTGCGCTTGTTGGGGTGGAAAGCCGCTCTAGGAACTTCGTAACGGATCCGTAGTCCCGTCCGGGCGGCTCAGATGAACAAAATCGACAAAGCCGGACGAAACACTTTGATAGCGGTCAACGATCGACGATCCCGCCACGATCAGCCCCGGGAACGCGATCCCCGCCCACAGCTTCATGATCAACAACAACGAACGAATACGCAGTTGCAAAGCCTGTTCGACCACCGCTCGCGCGGTCGCGGCAACTTCGGGATTCGGGTTGGTTGTCGCCGGGTCCGCCATGGCGATCAGCAGCGCCGCATTGTGCGCCACCGCCTTGACATAAGCCAAGACCGCGATCTGGCGCTGCCGCTGTACCGCGCGGAACGCGGCTGGCGCGAGCTTCTCGCGCAGGTACCGGGTTTCGTTTGGGTCGACAAGATTGCGGAATGCGGCGATATCGACAGGCACCAGTTGCCGGCTTAGTTCGTCGTAGGTTTGTGAGGACAGAACACTACGGCGCGCTATGTAGAACACGAAGACCAGCGCGGCGACAACCCCGGTGATCAGAAAAATCGTGATCATGAAAACTCCGGCGTGTTCTTCTGGTCAGTAAGCATGGCGATGATTGCACAATACAGGTTGAACTTAGCCCACGGCGTCGCCTTGGACCACGCAAAACGATTCCACGTTCTATTTCCAGAACAGGCCCCGTCTTTCGTTTCGGAAATCGACCGGATCGATGTACTCTTGATACATACGTCGCGTAATGCGGCAGGCGCGGCTGAGGGGGCTGAATGCCACTGTTCAGTGCTTCGGAAGATTTTGCCCGGCGCACATTGTCTGGAATACCCGGGCTTTTGTCTCGTCTCGCCTACATCACCAGTCTTCGAGATGAGAAAGGAAACTACCGTCATTGGGGGCTGGCACGCACCCATGGAACCGCCGCTGCCACGGAAGCCATGTGCCGCGCGCACTTGGAAATGCTGACACAGGTGCTTCGCGCGCCGCTCTCCCAACTCATGCGGGAAGTGGAGGCTCCTCAGCAAGTCGAGCTCGGGGCGCCACAGGTTCTGCTCAATAAATCGGCTCCTCTGCGATTGATTGTGCCGGCCGGGGCACACGCCGCCACGCTCATCCATGCCAAGGCTACGATTCTCGCGTTGCGCGCGTTGGAAGACGCGAGGAACTGGCTGCAAACCAGTCATCGAGCCGCATAGCAATCCCAACAACCTGTCCCAGGATTTCCGCCTCGTTCGGCTGCTTCAGGGAACGAGGACGCTCCGGCGAGAGCGGATGTGGTTGCAGGATCAGCGAATCGCCAACCACCGCGCACCACGAACATACAAACCCTTCGCGCGTCTCGACAAAGTAAACCGGCCGTTCATATTCGGAGCGCCACGTTCCTTCCTGCACTTTGTTGCGCGACTCGTCGACTTGCACAAAAGTGCCGGGCAGCAGCAGCGGATACATGGTGAGATCCTCGCTGCCGATATATCCATAAACAAAGCGCTCCGGCTGCAGATGGGCCAGGTGCGAAAGCGGCACCAACCCCCAGCGCTGGATCATGCGGCCCATGTTCGTCGTGCGCCTGACATCGAAGCCGGGATCGATTTCCGTCGGCAGATACATCGCCGTTGCGCTTGCCAGTGCCTCCGAAAGGTGCGAACGCGGAGGTTCGATCAGCGACAGGTCGCCGGCTGTCTGGTTGACGTCGATGCCATACCAGGAGAGCAGTTCGCGCACGTCGCGCCGGTAGATGATGCTGAACGAGTACAGCCGGAAGATGCTGGGGATGACCCCTTTGGTCTCAATGTCGGATAGCCTGCTTAATGGAACACCAAAATCGTCGTTCTGGTGTTTCGCCGCAATCCGTAAACTTGCCGCCTCCACTTCTCGAATGGTGAACCCCAACTGCTCACGAAGTGCCCGGAGCTTTTGCCCTGCTGTCGTCAACAGCATGCCCCCTATTGTTGTCCTAAGAACTAAAGCCGGAACCTTAACAAAGTACAGGAAGTCGAAGAATATTTACAATCTGCGATCCCGGGCGTATGGAATCCGTAACTCCGAAGTCGCCTTGCCTGAGTGGATCGAGCATCCGTCCGCGAAACGGGAAGATTCAAGCCGAAAGCCGGAATCCACGGCCCGAAGCACGCGGAAGCTTGCGGTGAACGAGGCTGGCAGAGATCACGGGCGGGGCGATGTGCTCTGGATCACATCTGAGCGTGATATCTATGGTTGACCCCCGTGCCGCACTGGCTGACAATAGAGTTGGAGTTGAAAATGATTTTCAGATTCGCAAGCCGGGCCCCGTCCTCCAAGACGCGTCCGCCTGTTCGTGCGGCAAAGCACGCCGGCCAGCGCCGCCCCGCATCGGGGCTCCCGGAGAGCGCCGCTTCCGCGAAGGCAAACGTTGCCGATCCCAGCCGGGAAATACAACTTGTGCCGCTTTGCGATCTTCCTCAAGGTGTTCACGCTATCATTCACGAGATTCAATTGCCGGCAAGCGCCGCCGAGCAAGTCATGCTGTTCGGGTTCATGAGCGGCGTCGAAGTCGTCTCCGGCCAATGCGGTCCCGGCGGTGATCCCAGAGTTTACCGGCTTGACGGAACGGAAGTGGCAATCCGGCGCGCTACCGCACAGCACATCCTGGTGCGAATCCCCTCGGTCCAGGAGCAGGCCTGATGTCCTCGCGCGAGTGCTGCGGCCCTTCCTTCGGCACAAGCGTACTGGAAGGTGTGGACCAGAAATCAATCCGCACGATCGCTCTCGTAGGCCCGCCCAATTGCGGCAAGACCACGCTCTTCAACCAGCTTACAGGCCTCAACCGCAAGGTCGCGAATTTTCCCGGCGTCACCGTCGAACACTTCACCGGATACATCACTTTGCAGGACGGCGAGCGTGTCGCCCTGATCGACCTGCCGGGCATCTACAGCATGCACGCAAAATCCGAGGACGAGCGCGTCACGGTCGATGTTCTGCGCGGCCAAATGACGGGAATCGAGCCGCCGGACGCCATCGTGCTGGTGCTCGACTCCACCAATCTTGGCCGTCACCTGGCGCTGGCGGCGCCGGTCATCAGCCTCGGACTGCCTACGCTGGTGCTGCTCAACATGGCCGATTCCCTGCGCGCCCGCGACGGTCATATCGATGTGTTATCGCTGGCGAGGCAGTTGGGCACTCCCGTGGCCCTCGTTAGTGCGGTCAGCGGAGAGGGCCTGGAGGCCGTCGATCACTTCATCAGTTCGGCCATGCACCAGCCGCAACCGACTGAGTTGCCCATGCTGCACGATGTCCGCGAATGCCGGCAATGGGCTGAACGCATCAATGTTCAGTCCAACTACCGCAAGCCCTTGCCGCCCGTGTGGACACGCCGCCTGGATGCCGTTTATCTGCACCGTCTATGGGGTCCACTGATTTTTTTTCTGGTGGTTGTTGCCGTTTTCCAGACGATCTTTGCCGCCGGCCAGCCTCTCTCCAAAATTCTTCAGGACGCGCTCGATTACCTGGGGACCGCCGTTTCTCCCCATGTCCATAACGCACTGATCCGCTCTTTGTTGATTGATGGCGCCTGGAAGGGTGTTTCCTCGGTGCTGGTCTTTCTGCCGCAGATTCTGCTGCTCTTCCTGCTGATCGGGGTACTGGAAGACTCGGGATACCTGGCGCGTGCAGCCGTGATCGCCGACCGCACCATGTCCCGCTTCGGATTGAACGGTAAAGCCTTCATCCCGCTGCTTTCGGCATACGCCTGCGCGGTTCCGGCCATCATGGCGACCCGCACCATCGAGAACAAGCGCGACCGCCTGGCCACCATCATGGTTGCCCCCTTCATGACGTGTTCGGCGCGTCTGCCGGTTTACACCATGGTGATCGCCGCGTTTGTGCCTGACGCGCGTATCGCGGGAGTATTTTTCGGCTCGCGCGCGCTGGCCATGCTGGGGCTCTACGTGATCGGGTTTCTGGCCGCGTTGTTCACCGCGCGCATGCTGAAGTCCTCCATCCTCAAAAGCAAGGATGTTCCCTTCCTGCTGGAGTTGCCGCCCTATCGCTGGCCGACATTGCGCTCGCTTGGAATGCGCCTCCTGGACCGCACTAAAGCCTTCGTCTGGCGCGCTGGAACCGTCATTCTCGCGGTTTCGCTGCTGCTGGCGATTCTGACCAACCTGCCGCTCCATCAGGGACAACCGCCGGCCATTCAGAACAGCATCGCGGGACGCCTCGGTCATTCGCTTGTGCCGGTCATCGCTCCGCTCGGTTTCAACTGGAAGATTGGTGTCGGCTTGCTTACCTCATTAGCCGCGCGCGAGGTCATCGTAGGCACGCTGGGCACGCTCTATGGCGTCGATCCCCAACAGCACGCCATGAACCTGCAACAGGCGCTGCACAGTGATCTCAGCCTGGGAGGCGCGGCTGCGCTGCTCATCTTCTTCGCCTTCGCCATGCAGTGCACCTCGACGCTGGCCGTTGTGCGCCGTGAAACCAACAGTTGGAAGTGGCCCGCGCTTCAATTCACCTACATGACCGTAATGGCTTACGGCGGCGCCTTCATCGCGAAACACCTGGTCGACGCCATCTTCCGATAGATCAGATTCGCGGCGCAAAAAAGCCCACCACTTAGGAAGTGGTGGGCCGCTCACCACCGAGGGGCGAATAACATCCTCGGTTATTGAGCGTGTGATGTGGGAGCCCGGTTCGGCGTTAGCCGAAGAGGCCCAAGATGACGAAATCTTCATCTTGCGGTGTTCGACGCGCTATCTGTACGCTCCGATCCGAAATTGGGGTATACCGGCTCTGGAATCGCTCTTGGTAGCGAAGGTGCGCGCGTTACCGCTTGGGCGGCTTGTGCAGGCGAATGTAGGTCACCTGGGAAAGCAGCCGTTGTGTCAGCGCGCTGTGTGCCTCCGGAGTCAGCGGGGCGTTCCTGTCGTCAGTAGTCATCCGCGGGTTCTCCTCCTGTGCGAAAACTGTAGCTGCGTACCCGACATTACATTCGATAAGCAAGAAGCTGTTCGGGCGCGGAGTGGAGGGATATTTTGTTTCTTGCAGCAAAAGCAACACAAAAGATTCCTCGACTCGCGACGAAAGACGTGTCGCTCGCTCGGAATGACGTTCATCTCTTGGGATACAGCATCTCTGTCACCGCCCTAGGCCTTGAGCACGCCTGAAAGCGCCTGCCCGGTATAGGACTTTTTTACCCGTGCAACCTGCTCCGGCGTTCCCTGGGCGACCAGGCGTCCGCCCTCTTCGCCGCCCTCCGGCCCGAGGTCGATGATCCAGTCGGCGTTGCGGACGACATCGAGATTATGCTCGATGATGATGATGGTGTTGCCAAGATCGGTGAGCCGGTGCAGCACGTCGAGCAGCTTGTTCACGTCCTCGAAGTGCAGGCCGGTGGTTGGCTCGTCGAGCAGGTAGAGCGTGCGCCCTGTCTGGCGCTTGCTGAGCTCGCGCGCCAGCTTGATGCGCTGCGCTTCGCCGCCCGAGAGCGTGACCGAGGACTGGCCAAGGTGTATGTAGCCGAGCCCGACGTCAACCAGTGTCTGCAACTTCTGCCGCGCCTGCGGAATGTTCTCCAATACGCCGAGTGCGTCCGAGATCGGCGTATTCAGCAGGTCCGCAATCGAGTACCCCTTGTACTTCACGGCCAGTGTCTCGCGGTTGTAGCGTTTGCCGCCGCAGACCTCGCAGAGCACGTAGACATCCGGCAGGAAGTTCATCTCGATGCGGCGCTCGCCCTCGCCCTGGCAGGCCTCGCAACGGCCTCCCGACACGTTGAAGGAGAAGCGGCCGGCCTTGTAACCGCGCTCGCGCGACTCCGGAAGCATGGCATAAAGCTCACGGATGTTGGTGAAGGCCCCCGTGTAGGTCGCCGGATTTGAGCGCGGCGTACGCCCGATGGGCGACTGATCGATGCGTATCACCTTGTCGATGTTTTCGCTTCCGCTGATGGCGCGGTGCTTGCCCGGATCTTCGCGCGAACGGTAAAGCTGGCGCGCCAGGGCGCGGTAGAGGATGTCATTCACCAACGTCGACTTGCCGGAGCCGGAGACGCCGGTCACAACCGTCATAACGCCCAACGGAAAGCTGACATCCAGATTCTTCAGGTTGTTCTCGTGTGCCCCGAGGATTGCAATGGCCGCGCCATTGGGCTGCCGGCGCTCGTGACGCACGCCGATCCGCCGCCGTCCGCTGATGTACTGGCCGGTCAGAGATTCGAGCTCATCGGCAATCTGCTCGGGAGTTCCGGCGGCGACAACCTCGCCTCCGTGCCGGCCGGCGCCGGGTCCCAAGTCGATGACGTAATCAGCGCGCCGGATGGTTTCTTCATCGTGCTCCACCACCAGCACGGTGTTGCCCAGATCGCGCAGAGATTCGAGCGATTGCAGCAGGCGGGCGTTGTCGCGGTGATGCAGGCCGATCGAAGGCTCGTCCAACACGTAGAGCACGCCGCGCAGCTTGGAGCCGATCTGCGTCGCCAGCCGGATACGCTGCCCTTCGCCGCCGGAAAGCGTGGCCGCCGAACGATCCAGAGCAATGTAGCCCAGGCCGACATGATTAAGAAAGCCAAGCCTCTCACCGATTTCGCGCAGCACGCGGCCCGCAATCTTCTCTTCGCGTTCGTTCAGGCGGATGGCGGGCACCGCCTCGACGGCTCGCGAAACCGGCAGCGCCGTAAAGTCGGAAATGGACATGCCGTTGACCTTCACGGCAAGGCTCTCGGGCCGCAGGCGCCTGCCCTCGCAGCGAGGACAGGGCGTGGCGGACATGTAGTTCAGCAGCCACTCGCGGTAGCTGTCGGAGTTCGACTCCTCGATCATTTGCCGCAGGAAGGCGAAAACTCCGCGAAAACCGGCGGGGCTGCTTTTCTCCGGTCCGTAGAGGATCAGGTTCTGTGTCGCCGCCGGGAGCTGCTCGAATGGCACCGCCAAGTCAAAGCGATGTACCTCGGCAGCACGCTTCAGCAACGACTGAAGATAGGTAGACCCGCTGCCGGGTCCGAGGCCGCCGTCCAGCAGGGGCTTCGACCAGTCCACCACAATCTTGGCGGGGTCAAAATCATATTTCGAGCCGAGGCCGTTGCACTCCGGGCACGCGCCGTAGATGCTGTTGAAGGAAAACGATCGCGGCTCCAGTTGCGGAACATTGATGCCGCACTCGGGACACGCCATGCGCGAGGAATACAGCCGCTCATCGCCGCCGACGACAGCCACTTGCACCAGCCCTTGCCCGAGCTTCATGGCAACCTCGACGGAATTGGTCAGACGGCGCTCGATTCCGGACTTTAGCAGCAGGCGGTCCACCACCACCTCGATGGTGTGGTTGCGACGCTTGTCGAGGCGGATATCCGCTTCGATGTTGACCAACTCGCCGTCGATGCGGGCGCGCGTAAATCCGTGCTGGGCGAGCTTCTCCAGTTCCTTCTTGAACTCGCCCTTGCGACCCCGCACCAATGGGGCCAACAGCATCACGCGGGTCTGCCCCGTGCCGGATTCGTCATGAGGAACCATTTCCAGCAACCGCGCCACGATCTGGTCAGCCGACTGCCGGGTGATCTCCTTGCCGCACTTTGGGCAGTGGGGCAGCCCTATGGAGGAGTAAAGCAGGCGCAAGTAATCGTAAATCTCAGTAATTGTCCCTACAGTCGAGCGCGGGCTACGGCTGGTAGTCTTTTGTTCAATGGAGATGGCAGGGCTCAGACCGTCGATCGCATCGACGTCGGGCCGTTCCAGTTGGTCCAGAAACTGACGCGCATACGCCGACAGCGTCTCGACATAGCGCCGCTGCCCTTCGGCATAGATGGTGTCGAAGGCCAGCGATGACTTGCCCGAACCGCTGAGCCCGGTGATCACCGTCAGGGAGTTGCGCGGAATCTCAACCGAGATGTTCTTGAGATTGTGCTGGCGCGCGCCGCGCACCGAGATCTTTGTAATTGGCATCCCAAAATAACGCCTCCGGCGCGACCAGCGACACCCACGTTACGTGGTACAGGACCCACAGTTACGTGGACAGTCCGCTGGAAACGTCGGAAAGTGTGGAAGACACTTCGACTCAGGTATCTTAGAAGGCAATAGAGTCAAGCGTCAAACTGAGGCATAACAGAACAAGCAGCGCGCGATCGCCGAAGCGCCGTTGGCAACGGGTTCCCGCAACAGAGCCGCGGAGAATTCGCAACGGGAAATGGTTCAAGGATGCGTGGAACAACCGGAGATTCCAAAATCGGACTTGTTCTCCACAGGCACAAAGGTTTAACGTGAGCTTGATCTTTTCCGAGCATCTTATGTTGTAGGCTCTTGGCTGCGGCTCCCCCGCTGACATTACGAACGGGCTGGAGCGAGCGTATTGATAAAAAGGTTGAGAGACTTGACGACTCTATTTGTTCCACTCGCATTGCTTTTGACCATTGTGCTTTCGATCGCATTTGGAATTGGTGCCGGATATCTGGCGATTGTGGGTATCCTGAATGCCTTCAGCCGTAACCGCGGAGAACGGAAACCCGCGGCCGCCACTCTTATCTCCACTGCCGGTCCATCCGGCGACTGACCGGGGCTTCGGTCAGATATGCGTCCGCTCGCGCTCCAGGCGCGGGCATGCGGTTCGTTGAACTCGCACGAAATTTCAGCATCGCTAATACTTTACTTTTTTTGAGCGCCCCCACTGAAGTCCCTTGCGCTGCGTCGCAGCCGTTTTTATTCTGACGTGCGCGGAGCACTTTCTGGTCCCGTGTTTGCGCTTCTGAAGAGTGGCTTGGAAGCAAAACAACAATTACACAATAGAAGCACTCACCTAAAGGAGCATTGCATGTCAAAGAAATCAAGATTGATCCGTGGCGTCCTCATCATTCTCGCCTTCTTTGGTGTCCTGAGCGTAGGCGTCCTCATCGGCCAGGAGCACGGGTATCGTCGTCATATGGGTGCGGCCCTGGAGTCGCTCCGGTCCGCCCAGCATTCCATCCACGAGGCAATGAGAGAAAGGGGCGGCCGTCATTCGCAGATGGCCTTGGAGCACATAGAAAGAGCCATACGCGAAGTCCAGGAAGAACTTCATTAGATTGAATTCCGCGGCCAAGGAATAGCACCAGAATCGCAAGGGCTCTCAGCAATTGAGAGCCCTTGGTGCATTACGGCCCGACCGGGCGGCTTTCCATCAGAGCATTACGCTACGAATTGCAGCAAGTCCCCTTGGCGCTTTCCAACTTACGACAACCGGGCGCTTCAGGAAACGGTCTTCACGCTATGATCCGGCCGCAACCCTTGCTTAGCGCGCATCAGCTCCGCTGCCTTCTGCGCGATGTGTTCGGCCGCAACCTCGAACTCCTTCACCAGTTCCCAGGGAGCGCCGGAATCGCCAAAGCGGTCCTTGACGCCGATATAGCCGGCAACCACCGGGATTTTTAGGGACTCGGGATCTTCCAGAATAAGTCCGGCCACGCGCCATGCCAGCGCACCGATCTGGTGCTCTTCAGCGGTAACGATGACCTGAGTCTCGCGAGCGGCGCGCAGAATCGCCCGCCGGTCGATCGGCTTCAAGGTGTGTACGTTCAGGATGCGCGTCTCGTAACCGAACTCCTGTTTCAGCATCCAGGCGGCGCGCATGGCCTCGGGCACCATTGGACCGCAGGCAATGATCGTCAGGTTCTCGTGTTCGTTGCGGTAATCGCTTTCCAGGCAGGTTTCGAAGGCGTCGATGAAGTTCGGCTGCTCGCCGCGGAAACGGATTACATTGGCCTTGCCGAATTCGAAGGGCGTTTGGTCGGTTGTGACGACCGGCGTTGCCTCGCGGGCAAAGCGGATGTATTTCGGTCCGATCACCCCCAGAAGCAGCTTCTGGGTGGCCTTCCTCGTCTCCACGGAGTCGCAGGGAACCACGGCGCTCATGTTGGGCAAGCCGCAGATGGCAAACAGGTCCTCCAGCGCTTGGTGCGTGGCTCCGTCCGGACCTACCGAAACGCCGCCGTGCGCGCCGGCGACCAGGACATTAAAGTTGCCATAGCAAACCGAGACGCGCAGTTGATCGAGGTTGCGAGCCGCCGCGAACGTACCATAGGTGCCCATGACCGGCAGCTTGCCTTCCTTGGCCAGTCCGGCGGCAACCGAGGTCGCCGACTGTTCGGCGATGCCCATGCTCAACCAGCGGCTGGCTCGTTCCGGGTGGCCTTCGTAAAACTCGCTGATCGTGATCGACCCGGAGATGTCCAACCCGAGGCAGACGACACGCGGATCGCCGCCTTCCAGCGAAAGCGCCTTGCCGAAGCCTTTGCGCGTGGGCTCCATCTTCGCCTTCATGTTGTCGCCCGAGTTCCACCAGTAATCGCGTCCGAAGCGCGGCATTTTCGCTGCGAGAGAGACATCGATTTCCTGCTGATAGCGCTGCATGCGCGCAAACATCTCCTCGACCGGGACCTGGCTTTCCACCCCAAGAATCCGCAGCGCTTCATCCAACTCCTTGCGATTCGGCGCCTTTCCGTGCCAGCCGGCGGCGTTCTCCATAAAAGTGACGCCTTTGCCCTTGACGGTTTCCGCCAGGATCAGCAATGGCTTGCCCGACTTGTTTTGCTTGGCCGCCTGCAATGCATCGACGATTTGCGTCATATCATGCCCATCGATTCGCACCACCTGCCAGCCGAAAGCCTCGTATTTGGCGGCGATCGGTTCGACGTTCATAACCGTTTCGGTCTTGCCGTCAATCTGCAGATGGTTGTTGTCCAGAATGGCCACGATGTTGTCGAGCTTATAGTGAGCCGCCTCCATGGCAGCTTCCCAGACTTGTCCCTCCTGCTGCTCGCCATCGCCCATGATGCAGAAGACGGTGTAAGCGCGGCCATCGAGCCGGCCGGCGAGCGCACTGCCCACGGCGACACTCAGCCCTTGCCCTAATGAGCCCGAGGAGCATTCCACGCCCGGCAGCTTCAGCCAGTGCGGATGCCCTTGCAAAAGAGAGCGCAAACGCCGCAGCAGGCCGAGGTCCAGCTTATCGAAGAAGCCGGCGAAGGCCAGTCCCACATAGAGCGCTGGAGCCTTGTGTCCAGCCGACCAGAAGATGCGGTCGCGATCGGCCCAGGAGGGATTCCGCGGGTCATGTTTGGCTATGTGCAGATACAGGGCAGCGGTGATGTCCATCATCGAAAGGGTTCCGCCTGAGTGTCCTGAACCCGCGCAACAAAGTCCCGTGAGGATATAACCGCGCATCAGCGCAGCCGTTTTTTCAAGCTGTTCAACCGAATAATCCTGCGTAACGCTTCCTTTGTTTGAATCCAATATCGGCACTGCAATCCTCCGCTGGAAGCCCCGCGCAACACCGGCTGAGTTGCTGAAGCGCCGGAAAATGCACTGGGGAAAGACCCAGCCCGGACGAGGTTATGCCCGCGCCAACACCCTTGCAGTGAGGCGCCTCACAAGACACGTGTGATCACGCGCAGACCAGCTCTCTAAGATTGGCGTAGCGGGATGATCCTGTCGGGCGGGATATAGAAGGCTGCGGAAAACTGTTCTCCGCGGTGTCATCCTGAGCGCAGCGAAGGATCTGCTGTTTGCGCGTGCTGAAAAAAAGCAGATCCTTCGGTCGCGCAAAACCGGCGCGGCCTCAGGATGACACTGCTATGAGTTTTTCCGCAGCCTGCTAGCGGCCGAAATTATTCTGCTTCTGAAGTTGTTGTTGCAATTGGAGTTGTTGTTGCTGCTGCTGCTGCAATTGTTGCAAATCGCGCAATAACTGCTCAGGCGTTTTTGGCTGCTGCGGTTGCCCTGGCTGCGGCTGATCCGCGCCTGCGGCGTTCGGCGTCGGCGGCTGCCCGGGAGGAGGCTGGGTTGGCGGATTCGGCACAACGACGGGTTCCCGGTCAGGCGTCTCGTCGGGGGTGTCGTTGTCGTCATTATTCGCCGCCGGGGACGGAGGAGGAGCTGGTCGAGCCGCGGCAGCGGAAGCAGATGGCTGTTCGCGGGAGTTCTGCCGCACGGTCAGCATGACCCGAACGACGGAATTCGGCTGCTGCTGCGAACCAAGCAGAATGTAGTCATAGCGCGAGCCGTTCAGCAGCGACGCCAAGACGTCACGTGGTCCCCCAGGCCCAAGGTTGACGTAAACCCGCTCGCCCGCAAAGCCAGGAGAGTCGATGGATGCACCAGTGGTGTTCTGCACTGCCCGCAGCACGTCGCCTAAGGTGGAATTCTCGGCACGGATACTGAGTAATCCATCACGAAAAGTGACTTGCGGAGGATTGGCCGCTGTCTGAGCCGGCAGAGAGCCGGCTCTCTGGGCGGGCACCGGCTGCTGTCCCGCCGCCGGGAGCGCCGAAGCCCGCGTAGCTGGCGTTTGGCCCGGCAAGGCAGGAGCCAAAGCTGCAAGCAGAATCGAAGCGCATACGAATTTAGCTCTGATCCTCATACTGGAGCGTGGGCAGAATAGGTGTACCCCAAAGCCGGGCTTCACGGGATATACCTTTCGCGAAACTGGCCCACTGGTCAGTCATTCTACACCTGTATCGCCGCGGCGCGTGGCCCGGATTCGATTTCGTCATCGCACGAAACGTGTTTTTTGGGGCGGCCTGCTAGACTAGCTAGTGAGTCGTACTGATCCCCAACTTTATAGGAATTCCCGGCGGCTCCTATAGTGTGCCGTCGCTTACCGAGGTCCCCGGTGGACGCCGAAGGGTTGGGTGTGCCGGGGCGGAGGGCTGAAATCGGTGGTAAAAACTCTGGAATGGACTGACGCGGGCGTGTGCTTCATCGATCAGACGAAGCTGCCAACGGAAGAGGTCTACGTAACCTGCCGGACTTATCAGGAAGTCGCCGAAGCAATTCGGACGATGATCGTGCGCGGCGCCCCCGCGATTGGAGTGGCGGCGGCGATGGGGATAGCCCTCGGCGCGCGCGATCTCGAGGCCTCCGATATCGCGGAGTTTCGCAACGGATTCGGGCAGATTTGCCGTGCTCTGGGCAAAACCCGTCCCACCGCGGTCAACCTGTTCTGGGCCATCCGCCGCATGCAGCGCTGTTTCGAAGCGCTGATCGGAAACCCCATACCGCAGGTCAAACTGGGATTGATTGCCGAAGCTCAGCGCATGCATGACGAAGACATCGCAGCCAACCAGGCGATGGGCCGTTTTGGCGCTTCGCTGCTGCCTGACAGCGGCGGCGTGCTCACCCATTGCAACGCGGGCGCGCTTGCCACCGCGGGTTATGGAACCGCTCTGGGTGTGATCCGGGCCGCGGTCGAGGCCGGAAAACAGTTACACGTGTACGCCGACGAAACCCGTCCCTTCCTGCAAGGTGCCCGGCTAACCGCCTGGGAGCTGATGAAAGACGGCATTCCGACCACGCTCATCTGCGACAACATGGCTGGCGTCATGATGGCGCAGGGCAAAGTCCAGGCGGTGATCGTGGGCGCCGACCGCATCGCCGCCAATGGCGACACGGCGAACAAGATTGGCACTTATTCGGTCGCCATTCTGGCGCACGAGCATCACATCCCCTTTTACGTCGCCGCGCCTTTTTCCACCGTGGACATGGAGACGCCGGATGGATCGCGCATTCCCATCGAACAGCGCGCGGCCAGCGAAGTTACGCACATCGGCGGACGGCAGATGGCGCCGGACTCCGTGCTGATCGAAAATCCGGCATTCGACGTCACGCCGTCCCGCTACATAGCGGCGATCATCACCGAACGGGGCCTTGCCCAAGCGCCTTACGTGGAATCGCTGCGCGCGCTGTCAACGGCGTCCGCTGGTGTTGGGCAAAGGTGAGAAAAGCGTGGTTTGGCGGGCTTGATGAGTCGTCGCATGCTCCGGGCGGATGCCAACACGGGGTTCCCGGCAAACGCTTTGGCGTTTGCCGGGGTGACATCCAAGCCCGGCAGTGATGCTCAGGGGTATACAGACTGTGGAATTGCTCTAGCCTCCAGCACTCGCTGGGAGTCCGGCGGCCGGTTAATTCTCTTCGCTCTGTGAACGCAGAATCTCGCGGATTTCACGATTGATGCGTGCCGCATCGCGAGAAGCAGTGTCGATGAGCTCGACCCATTTCTTGTTGGTGTCGTCCAGCTTGGCCTGACTCAGCAGGTAGGAAGCCTGCATGATGGTCTCGATAGAGTTGCTCAAATCGTGTGCCAAGGTGCGCAGGCTCTTGCTGATCGCAAGCGGAATTCGTGGAACACTCCCCATCCCAGGCTCAGGTGTCATTACTCCCTCTCGTAAAGCCGCGCTCTCTGCTAGAGCGGTTTCAGAATAGGTGTATCCCGGAGCTATCAACCTTCACGGAATAGACCTTTTGCGAAACTGGCCTAAGGTTAAGCATAGCAGCACTCGTCCGCTAATGCTTGGACGCGGACGCTTACGGCTGTGGTTGTGCCCGCCCGTTTTTCCAACTCAATGCGATACCAATATAAGGTAATCAGCTACTTAGCGCAAAAACCTGAATTGCGGAGACTCTTTTGGCCTTGGACGGCCTGCTGAAACGGGCTCTTTCCGAAGCTAGCGCGGTTCCACAGTAGGTATGTCCCGACATATCAGACTGTCATGGCGAGCGAAGTCGAGCCACCTTTTGTTCCTTACTGCTGAAAGACAAAGGATGGCTCCGCTTCGCGCCCGAACAGCTTCTTGCTTCTTGAACGTAATGCCGGGTACGCAGCCTGGCTGCTCCGGCCACTGGCGCTCGGCGCTCCGGGCGCCATGACATTCCCTTGGGATTTTTGGATATACCAATACGGGATGCTGTAGCGCTGTTCGCCCTTACGGCGGCCTGCGCGGGGCAAAAAAAAGCAGCCTCGCGGCTGCTCTAATTCTCCGTTGTTTTTGGGTTATTTTGGAGCTTTTTCGAAGCGTTTGTTCACTTCGCTCCAGTTCACTACGTTCCACCATGCTTTGAGGTATTCGGCTCTCCGGTTCTGGTATTTGAGGTAATACGCGTGCTCCCAAACATCGTTTCCCATGACCGGATAGAGGCCCTGCGAGAGCGGGCTGTCCTGGTTGGGCGTACTGATGACCTGCAAACCGCCCGAACCGCTGACCAGCCAGGCCCAACCGCTGCCGAACTGCTTTGCGCCGGCATCGTTGAACTTCTCCTGGAATGCCGCAAAGTCACCGAAGGTTTTTTTGATGGCGTCGGCGATCGCGCCCGTGGGCGCCCCGCCCGCCTTCGGTCCCATGATCGTCCAGAACATCGAGTGGTTCACATGGCCACCGCCGTGATTGCGAACGGCGGTGCGAATTGCCTCGGGAACGCTGTTGAGGTTCTTGAGAATCTCCTCGGCGCCTTTGCTCTTTAGCTCGGGAGCCTTTTCCAGAGCCGCGTTGAAGTTGTCAACGTAAGCCTGGTGGTGCTTGTCATGATGCAGGTGCATCGTCTGCGCGTCGATGTACGGCTCGAGCGCCTCGTACGCGTACGGCAACGCGGGAACTTCGAAGGCCATTCTTTCCTCCAACAAATCTCCGTAGAACTTCAAGATGGATGCGTGGGGTTCTACTCGGGTCACAAATACTTTGTTCAGCGAGAGCCCCTATGCCCCAATCAACGCAACCCGTTTCGCTGGGCCGCGCGGCGTGTTCCTGACTGGGCGGTCGCGAATACTGGAAACGCCTTGCATCCAGATGCATGCCACGCGGCCCGGGTGCGCCCGGCCAACCCAACAACGGTAAAAGCGGCTGTTATGGGGACCCCAAAGCGCGCGATTGAGTGAGTCGTCGCGCGGCCTGCCGCATCAAAATCCAGTAGCTCGCAAGTGGGAAGACTCAATTGCAGACGACTTTTGCCACTTTCAATGGGAGACAAATCCCCGTCGATGTTTTCACGCCGGGCGCCGAAGGACGCTTCCCCATCGTCTGTGCTCTTCATGGCTCCGGAGGGCTGCACAACGCGGGGGCGCTACAGGTCGGAGAACTGCTGGCAAGCCAGGGATTCTGCGTCTTTGTTCCACACTATTTCGCCGCCACAGATACCCAATGGGCGGATGTGACTACCATCTGGCGGGAGTTTCCCAACTGGCTGCGGGTGGTTTCAGATTTGCTGGATTTCGCGGAGAAGCATCCGAAGGCCGACCCCGGCCGTATTGGACTTATCGGCTTTTCGCTCGGGGCATACCTGTCGCTGGCGTTGGGGTCGCAGCAGCAGCGCATCAAGGCCATTGTCGATTTCTTCGGCGGGCTGAGCGATTACTTCATCGAGCGGCTCACGCAACTGGCTCCGGTGCTGATTCTGCACGGCGAAGCCGACAAGGTCGTGCCGGTGAGCGAAGCGCACAAAGTCGCCCAAACCCTCGAGCAGCGCGGTCTGCCTTACGAAATGAAGCTCTACAGAAACGCGGGACACGGCTTTCACGGCCTTGAGATGTTGGACGCCGGCCAGCGAGCCTACAAATTCCTGAAAAAGCACCTCGCAAACGGCCAAAGAGGTTGAGAAGCGGACAGCCTCCGGTGACAACTTGGCTTCTCTTTCGAAGGACAATCTTGCCCGCGCGAGGCAGGCAAAGTATTCTCAACTCCTGAACTGCTGAAAGGAACCGGGAAGTATGTGGCGTTTGTTCCTTGTCGCCGTGCTGTTGGCGTTGCCAACGCTCGCCTGGTGCGAAAACGCTGAAGCGGCCGATCCCGAGCTCATAGTTCACCGGGCGTTGTTCCAGATTTCGAAAGGCGCCTACAACGCGGAAGATGAAAAACAGGTACGCCGGCTCGGAGATGCCGCGTCGGTAGCCTTCACCAAAGAGATTGGCAACCGGCAGATGAAGTGGACCGACATCGAGAACTTCTTGTTCCTGGTCCACGAAGCTTTTGCCACGCCATCCACAATCCAGAACCCGCGTGATCGCAAGCCAAAGACGAGCTTGTTCGTGCTTCAGACTTTGAATCACCTGCCCTTGACGGACGAACTCAAGCGATCCATCGCGGATACAAAGGTTTTCCTGGAGGGGCGGCAATAGTCGCGGTGCTGAGGCTGGTGGACGATTCGAAATCCATCGCTCCCGCTGGCTATGCGACTGTCTTTTCTCCGCTGGTAAAAAGCTCCATCTCCTTCAGAGTTGCACTGATGATCAGCTCCGGCTCGGTTGCCGCCTGCACTTCTTCGGGCCGCAATCCCGGCGCGATTTCTTCCAGCACGAGCCCTCGCCCGCGAACCACCTTGATGTAACCCATCTCTGTCACAATCGTGTCCACGACGCCGAGACCGGTGATCGGGAGCCCACAGCGTTTCAGAATCTTCGGGCGGCCATCCTTCGCAGTATGTTCCATGGCGACGATTACGCGTCTGGCGCCGGCGACCAGGTCCATGGCCCCGCCCATGCCTTTGACCATCTTGCCCGGAATCATCCAGTTCGCCAGGTTGCCTTCCTCATCCACTTCCATGGCGCCAAGCACGCTCAGGTTGACGTGCCCGCCGCGAATCATGGCAAACGATTCGGCGCTGGAGAAATAAGCGGTCCCCGGAATCTGCGTGACCGTCTCCTTCCCGGCGTTGATCAGGTCCGGATCTTCCGTGCCCGCGACCGGGTAGGGTCCTATGCCCAGCATCCCGTTCTCGCTTTGCAGGACGACATCCATTCCCGGTGGCACATGGTTGGCGACCAGCGTCGGCATGCCGATGCCGAGGTTCACATAGAAGCCGTCGCGCAACTCGCGGGCGATGCGCCGCACGATGAATTCCCGCTTGACTGCGTCCTGTTCCTTACCAGTTTTCGTGGCCATATTTGTCCTCGCGTTGAAACCTGTTCCCAGATGGTGCCCGGAAGCTCAGGCAGCCGTCTTTCTGACCGTCCTGCGCTCGATCCGCTTTTCTTCTCCAGCCGCCTGGAAGATGCGCCGCACATAAATGCTGGGAGTGTGTATCTGCTCCGCTGGAATTTCGCCGGGCTCGACCAGCTCTTCCACTTCGGCAATGGTGACTCCGCCGGCGGTTGCGATCATCGGGTTGAAGTTCTGCGCTGTTTTGCGGTAGACGAGGTTCCCCCACCTATCGCCTTTCCAGGCCTTCACCAGCGAGAAGTCGGCTTTCAGCCAGCGCTCCATAACGTAGCTTCGGCCCTCGAACTCATGGGTTTCCTTGCCTTCGGCAACCACGGTCCCGACGCCCGTCGGGGTATAAAACGCCGGAATCCCGGCGCCCCCGGCGCGAATGCGCTCGGCAAGCGTGCCTTGCGGAATCAGTTCCAGTTCGAGTTTGCCGGCCAGCACCATCTCTTCGAAAAGCCGGTTCTCGCCTACGTAGCTGCCCTTGTGACTGCGAATCTGCCCTTTCTGAAGCAGCAGGCCCAGTCCGAAGTCATCCACGCCCATGTTGTTGCTGATGGTGTTGAGATTCCTGACGCCTTTCTCCACCAAAGCGGCGATCAGGTTTTCGGGAATTCCGCACAAGCCGAACCCGCCAACCATCAACGTAGCACCATCCTCAATGTCAAAGATCGCCTCTTTGGCATTGGCGAATACCTTATCCATGTATGCCCCCCACCAAGCGGAAACCGCGCAACAAACTCTATATGAACTTAAAGGCAGCCGCAACTCCGTCGATGCCTGTGCTGCGCGAATTCCCGCGAAATGTATGTTGAAGAGAAGCCGGGCTTTCCCGCCCGGGGCGGCAATTCCGTGCCACGCCAATCTTGAAAAGCTCAGGTGAAGCGGGGGACTGGGGCGAATCAGCGCCCGTACTTTTCGATCCATTCGTCTTGCCGGCGTTCGAGTTCCAGGTCGATCCAGCCGATGTAGGAACGACCGTCCCGGGCTTTGCCGATCCAAACGCGGGTCGTGGGCTCGATCCGGGCGTCACCCTGCTTGCTAAAAGTGATGCCGGCCTCGCGACCCAGCGAGGAGCGCAGCGCCTCCAGGTCCGTTGGGTAAAACAGAGTCGTCATCAGCCGGTCATTATAGAAAGTCATCACCAGCTCGCCGCTGGCGCCGAATCTCGCAAAGCCCTGGCGCGAGATAGTCAATATCCTGAACGGCGGCCTTTGGTCGCTCGTCAGCGGGCGCCGATCCTCAAGAACATCCCAATCGCCGGGCTTGAGATTCAACTCGCGCTGCACTTTTTGCTGGCTGTACCCGCTGTAGAGCGGCGGTAGCAGCTTGGTAGGCTTCGGTTCGTCTTTTCCCCGGCAGCCGGAAACGAATAGCAAGGCCAGCAAGGCGAGCGCGAGGGCCGGGGCGAATGAGAATTCGCGGCGCGGAGGCGACACTGTTCGATGGAGGCTCACGGCGGCAGTATAACTCTGCCCCAGCCCGCGCAGCTACGGCGCGTGCCGGGAACCCCGCGCCTGGCAAGGTCATCGGCACGCGGAAGTGAGGGACCTATCAGTGCTTCTGCGCGGTTGCCGTGGAAGGGATGGATTCGACTTTGGGGGCCGGGAGAACGTAGATCAGCTCGCCCGGTTTCGCATACTTCAATTGCTCACGGGCTTCCTTCTCGATTGCCTGCGGATTTGTCTTGAGGGAGTTGACACGCTGCCGCAGCCTTTCGTTCTCCGCCTGCGCCTGTTGCACTTCCTGTTGCAGATGCTTGTACTCATTCACCTTCTGCCGGTAGGCCATCATGCCGTTTGCGCCGAACATAACGTGATAAAACAGCCACCCGGCAAACACAGCCACGCAGCCCGTCGCCAGCCATTGCCGGCGCGAGCACAAGCCTCGGGCGATTGCGCGCAAAAAAATCATTCCAGCCTTGCGAATCTCGTCTAGAGCAGTTTAGGAATTAGTGTATCCCGCGTTCACCGCCGGGCTGAAAAACGCCCGGCTGCTTCGACGACTACACCTTTCGCTAAAATGGTCTAGCCCTGAAACACCCACTGTTTGGCGGCCGCGCTCAGCTTCTCGAGGTCGCTCTCGCTGCGCGCTTCGGTGTAAATGCGCACAACCGGTTCGGTCCCGCTCAAGCGATAGCAGACCCAGGAACCATCTTCGAGCACCAGTTTCAAGCCGTCCGTGCGCACCACTTGCGCAACTTTTTTCGATGCGAACTCGCGCGGCTGTGCCTGCAACCTTTCAGTGAACTTCGCCTTCACCTCATCCGTCAAGCGGAAGTTCTCACGCAACGGATAAAAGGAACCAACTTTGGCAAACAGAGCCCGCAGTTGCTCCTGCAAGGATTTTCCCAGCGTGGCCACCATCTCGCAGCATAGCAGCCCGGCCAGCACCCCATCCTTTTCCGGAACGTGGTAGCGGATCGAGAGGCCCGCGCTCTCCTCGCCGCCAATCGCGATCTTGTCCTGCTTGATCAGTTCGCCGATGTACTTGAAGCCCACGGGCGTCTCGTGCAACTCCACCTTATGATGCCCGGCCAGGGCATTGACGAGATTCGTGGTCGCAACCGATTTGGCCACGCCGTTTCTCCAGCCGCGACTCGCCACCAGATAGTCGAACAGCAACGCGATCACGTAATTCGGCGACATATACGTGCCGTCTTCATCGACAATGCCGAAGCGGTCGGCATCGCCGTCGGTGGCAATCCCTATGCGCGCTCCGCTCTGGCGCATCTTGTCGCGCAGATCGTTCAGCAAGTGCCCATCGGGCTCCGGGGCGTGCCCGCCGAACAGCACGTCGCGGTAGTCATGAACCGTCGCGACCGCAATTCCGTTGGCGCGCAGCAGTTCGTCGCTGTAACCGCGTGCCGCGCCCCAGAGCGGATCGAAGCAGACCTTCAGCCCCGCCTTCCTGATTGCCGCAAAGTCGATAACCCCCTGCAAGCGTTTCAGGTAATCGCTCTTGATTTCAATTTCTTCGCGCTTCGCTCCGCCGCCATTGCCCTTCGCCATGCCGGCCTGGTCCGCGGCGGCCACTTCGGCCTCGATCCGGTTGGTCACTTCCGGTAACGCGGGAGCGCCGTCCGGGGTCGAGAACTTGATGCCGTTGTACTCCGGCGGGTTATGGCTGGCGGTGAAATTGATGCCGCCGTCGGCCTGGCGGGAGATGATCGCCCAGGCAATCGTCGGGGTCGGCGCCGCCTCCGCGACGACAAGCGGCTGTATTCCGTGGCTGCGCAAGACCTCGCTCGCCAGCTCCACGAAGCTCTCGCCAAGGAATCGCGGGTCCCGGCCGACGATGATCCGGGCCGCTTGCGGCTTCACGCTGGAAACGTACCGTGCAATCCCCGTAACTGCCCGCCGGACATTATGAAAGGTGAACTCATCGGCCATTACCGCCCGCCAACCAGAAGTGCCAAACTTGATCTGAGTAGCCATCACTGGACCCCCGCGCACCGCCCTTGAAGATTGACGTCAGGCCAGATGATGTTACACGCGACCCCAGGAAGAATTCAAAAATGCGCACGGCCGGGCCTCCGCCGGCGTCCTTGCCGGTGGGGTGGTCAGGCGAGCGGCTGGGTTGCGCCAATTCACCACTGGAGTAGATAATGCGTCCATGACGGACAAGCGGCTGGTGCTCTCGACCTGCGGCTCTCATGAGGTGGCAACGAAAATTGCGCGCGCTCTGGTCGATGGACAGGTCGCTGCCTGCGTCAACATCCTCGGTCCGATGGAATCCGTTTATCGCTGGAAAGGCAGAGTGGAGACCAGCCAGGAGTTCCTGCTGCTGATCAAGACTACGGCTGAAAACTTCGAGCGCCTCTGCGCCGAGATCCGCCGGCTGAATTCCTACGAGCTTCCCGAGGTGCTTCAGTTCACCGTGGAGGCGGGACTGGAAGCCTACCTGGACTGGATCGGCGACTCCGTCACCGGAACTCTACCCTGAGCGCTAAGTAGCGACCCATCGACCCAAACGCACGCACTCGTACAGGTAGTAGCGGATTGCTCAATCGGTGAGCGGTATCTGGAACTCATTTCTCCGGACGCACCGCCCGGAGATTCAAACGCACATAGTCGATCAAAAAAGGCGGCGCATCCTCGCCCGCCTGTTTGATGAGCCGGTTCATGAACTCCCGTTGCAGTTTCTCGTCGAGTCTCGCCAGATAATTTCGCGCGATCACGCTGGCAAAAAACGAGCCAAATGAATCGGGGTCGGGGAAGCTGACCGGCGATGGCCAGCTCTCAACCTCAATGGACGCGAACCCGGCGCGTTTCAGCCGTTCCATGGTTTGCCTGGTGTCCGGAAAGTGAAACTCCTCGACCCAATCGCGAATATGGGTTACGAACGGGAGTTCGCCGGCGAGCACCGCCATGCGCCGCCGCCAGCGCTCAATGTTGCCCTGGCCGCCAAACTGCGCCACCAGCCAGCCTCCCGGACGCAGCATCTGGAACAGATTCGAGAATAGCCGGGCGTGATCCGGTATCCAGTGGAAGGTAGCCGTGCTGAAAACTCCATCGACTATTTCGTCAAGTTCCAGGGCTCCCAAGTCTGCCTGCACGAAGCGCAAGCGGTTGCCGACTCGCGGGCGCAGGAACTCGCGGGCGGCGGCGAGCATGTTCTCCGAGACGTCGACGGCGATCACCCGCCCTTCGGGCAGCCGCTTCATCAACTCGGCTGTAAGCCTGCCGGTGCCGCAGCCTGCGTCCAAGACGGTTTCATCGCCGCGCAACTCCAACCGCGAAAGAATCTGCCGGCCCCACTGAAACTGCGGGTCGGAAAGACGATGGTAGGCAGCGGCATCCCACTCGCCGGGCTTGGTTTGGCCGGAACTCATGAATGGATCATCTCCCTGAACGCCCGGCTGCTTCGCGGAATACACCTTCCACGAATCCGGTCCGGTCGGAGGCCTTCAACTTTGAAGTTCAAAGGTTACGCAAAGGCTGCGGCAGGGTCAAATCCGCACGCTTTTCCGCGCAGAAAAAAGCCCAGAAGGTTCCTGGGCTCGAAGTCAGAGTTCTGAAATCCGTGGCGCTCAACCGAGGTCAGCGTGCAGCCCGCCGCGCTTCATTGGCGTAGTAGCCGCTCCGCGTGCGCACCTGCAAACGCTTGTAAGCCGTCGAGTGCACTTCCACCTTTACGGTGCGGTATCCGCCGGCGCGCTGCGGGTTGGAAGGCTTGTAGCCAATAATGTACTGATTACGAATATCGTGCGCTACCTGGCGGCTGATCTCATCGACCTCGGTGAGGTCCTTCGGGAAGAAGGCAACGCCACCGGTTTGCTCGGCCAGAGTATGCAACGCACGGCGAGCGCGCTTCTCGCGCTCGCTGCCGAGAATGCCGATCGTATAGATTGTCGGCCCGCCATCGACGGCAACCTTGCGAACAGCCTGTTCCAAGGTGTCCATGCTTGCCGTATCCTCGCCATCGGTCACCACCAGCAGCACCTTCTTCTGGTCCGGCGGCGCGGTCTTCGTCAGGTGATCGGCCGATGCCACGACAGCGTCGTAGAGCGCCGTGCCCCCGCGTGCATCGAGGTGATTGAGCGCATCCTTCAGCAGGTTGATGTTGTCCGTATAGTCCTGATCCAGATACGGCGTCTGGTTGAAGTTAACAATGAAAACCTGGTCCTTCGGGTTACTGGCCCTCACCAGATTCAGAGCCGCCTGGTTCACCGCCGGACGCTTGTCCCGCATGGAACCGGAATTGTCGACCAGGATTCCGAGCGCGACCGGCACATCGCCTTGCCGAAAGGACGTAATCTTTTGCGGCTGGCCATTTTCAAATACGACGAAGTCCGCTCGGTTCAGATTGGTCACCGGGTGCTGCCGGTCATCGACCACCGTGGCGTGCAGCGTGACCTCTTCCACTTCTTTCTTGAAAACGAAAACTCCGCCCTCCTGGCTATTGGGAGCCTGTCCCTGTTGCGGAACCTCGACCGTGTCGCCGGGCTGATTGAGGGGCGGATTCTCGGGGACAGTGGAATCCTCCGGCGCGGACACCGCTGGCGGAGGCACAGGCGTGGAATTTCCCTGCCCGGCATTGGTGGACTGCTGCGGCGCTCCGGTTGCCGGCATCATCGCCCAGAGGATGAGGCACAGCAATAACGCCAGGGGAACGGTTTTATTCATTCGGAGCATAATAGCCTGTTCTCGCGTAGACCGTAAGGGATGGGACCCCTTTCGGAAGCTGAAGCTTTACTTTGATTCTGCGCCACTTTCCATCATGCGCTGTATTAGTTGGACGGTATCCGAGCACATATTGGTTGCGCAGCTCCGCTCCAATCTTCGTTGCCGTGGTGCCAAGTTGGTTCGGATTATCGATGGTAAACATCCGTCCGCCGGTTACTTCCGCCACGTCTGACAGCAGCAGCGGCCCCTCCCGCTCCTCCGGCGTCTGCGGAATGAGGGAAAAGATCCCGACTGCATAAATCTGAACATCCGCCTCCCTCACCAGCGATTTGATCTCTCCCTCCGTGTAACGGCTGTGATTGTCGCCGCCGTCGGAGATGATCAGCAAAGCCTTTCTCTGATACTTTGCCTGCCGCATCATGGAGACCCCAAGATAAATCGCATCCAGCAGCGCCGTGCGGCCCTTTGGCCGGGTGAACACCAGCTTACTCTGTATGTCTTCCACCGACTGCGTAAAATCGGAGAGAACTTGGGGCGCGTCGCTGAAGGTGATCAGGAAGAACTCATCCTCGGGGTTTGCGGTCTTGAAGAACTCGACCACGGCCTCCCGCGCCTGCTTGATCTTGCTTTCCATGCTGCCGCTGACGTCGAAAATCACCCCAAGCGAGATCGGAGCGTCTTCGCTGGAAAAATACTTGATTTCCTGCCGCTGGCCGTTGTCGAACAGGACAAAATGGTCCTTTTCGAGCCCTGTCACCAGCCGGTTCATGGGATCGATAATGGTTGCCGGAACCAGCACAAGGTCCACATCCACCAAGATTGGCTTGGTGTAGGCCTTCAGCGAAGCGTCTGGCGATGAAACCTCGGCCGTGGGAGGTGGCGCCGTATCGGTCACCTTCGGGTTCTTCGCCTCAGGCGCAACCCGCGGGCGGACATGCACTTCGTCAAACCACGGCTCCGGCTCTGGATTGGCGACGCCATCGCCTGTCCCGGGAGGCTGCGGAAGGGCAATAGCACCAGCCGAATCAGGCGCCACCTGGGCGACGGCCGCCAGCCCAAGCAGGGTGCAGGCCAATGCCAGCCATATCATCAAGATCCGGACCCCGCGGTTCATACTTCCCTCGGTTCGGGCTGGGACCATCATTGCAAGCCGCTCCCAGGTCGTATCAAGCGGCGGAAAAGCGAGTTCTGACAATTATCGATGTTCCTCGAGGCTGGTTGGTTTGCTTTTGTAACTGCTACAATCAGCTCAGCTTCCGCAAATATCCAGCAAACAAGTTGCCCCTTTTGCAAGCGGAGCATGAAGTCACAATGGCGAAGAAGATCACCCCTCCAAGGGCGGCAATCTCCGGCTCCAAAGGGCCTGGATTGCAGCTTTCCGCGCCTGAATTCGCTCATCTGCCATACGCCGTTACGTCCGATAATGCGTACCTCTACGAGCAGGTTCCGCGGGTTGATCCTCCAGCCGACGCCTATGGTGATCCGGGCGAGCCCGATAGACCTCCGGGACAACCAACCCTTCGTGGCGTGATCACCACACTGGATATTGGAACCTTAGAGCGTCGTGTGGCACGTTTTCAACAAACGGATGCGGCTGAGTTCGCAGTGCGGTCTGCTGAATTGGATGCGGCCGGCGGGCAGATTGAGCCGCTTCCTCTGCTGGCGGACATTTCTTTTCCAACGCTCCAGATCAGCACGGCCCCATCGCTGGAGGCTGCCGGAGAGAGCGTGCTTAATCGCTTGTGGCGGCTTCCCCCCGGCGGCCGCGATGAGTTTCGTTCGATATTGACGAACTGCAAACTCACGGTGGCGGGCAGCGAAGGCCTTTGGGAAGCCCTGCTGCACTACCATGCATCGGGTTCGCGAACCAGTAGGGCCTTTTCAGAGCCGAGAGTATTGGTACTGGTCATCTCTCGCCAGCAGAGCGCTGAAATTCTTCGACCGGTTCACCGCGTCGTCCGCAATCTGCCTGGCTTTCAGGCTGGCGAAATGGTGCGCGCCGCGCGCGAGAATTTCTTTTTTGAAGACGTGACCCGTGCCATGCCGAGACTCGACGGCTGCGGACCCCACTTCAACCCCGAAACCGCCAGGGAGCTGCTGAGACCGGTCCATCCAGGCGAGGTAACCATGCTGGCGATTACGGCTCACAGCAGTTTCCGCCTGCACTCGGAAGCGGGGTGGGCCGATACCCTCCTGGCCCACGTAAGCCCCAAACTGCGGGAGTGCGCCAGCGTTCAACTGCACGAAATCATTCTGGATCGCCGCTTGGGAGTTCCCTATCGCACGAGGCATGACGGGCTGCAAGAAGCCTCCGATCATGTGGTGTACGAAAGCGACATGACCGCGGCCGTGAGGGCAGTGGCCGACGGGGCGAATGCCGCCTTCGTGATGGGCGTTGCGAATTCGGACGTGGTGCTGGACATCGCCAGCCGGAGAGAAATGTTACCAGCCCGATCGGCAGAGCTCGACTTGAGTCTGCAAGGTTTAGTGAAATATGTGGTTGCCGACTAGAGCTGGTTGCATTAATTCGCTCTGGAAGAAACGAGAGTCTCCTCAGGGGCTAAAGCCCGCGCCATCACCGGCTTTGGACGGCGCGGCTCAAGGCACCCCAGCAAGCCAAATACAGGCTTGCCGGGGACCCCGCAAAGCCGCGCCCCTTCAAAGAAATATCTATGCACCCAGTTCTAGACCAGTTTTGCGAAGGACCGGGTGGCGCGCGCGTGTGCTGATCGCGGCACTGCTTGTCACCTGGCTGGCTAACTTGCTGGCCCAGCCTACAGAGTCGGAAAGGCAACTGCGCATCTTTGCCTCGCAGACCACCTACGTGGTGCCAATCGTCGAGCACAACGGCACACCGTATGTCGGGCTGTTCGAGGTGCTGGAACCGCTCGGGCGTGTCGAGTCGCACTCCGATAAACAGAAGTGGAAGCTGAAATTCACGGCCGCTTCGTCGCGCTCGGTTGAAGTGGAATTCACCCAAGGGGAGGCCAGAGGCAAACTCGCCGGCGTGGGTTACGACTTGCCCGCCGAGTTTGTGCTGCTTGGCGGCAGAGGCTTTGTGCCGGTAACTACGTTGGGCGGCATGTTGCCGCGCATATTGTCGCAACAGGTGCAACTGCATCCGGGCAACCGTCTGCTGATCGGGGCCCTCGGGTTCAGCTTCACTCAGCAGGTGCGGCAGAATCCCCCCGGCCTGGTCCTTACCTTCCCGTCGGCGGTGAATCCGATGATCGCGACGGAGCCGGGGCGCATCCGGCTGACGTTCACGCGCGAACCGGTGATTCGCCCGGCGGACGGCGGCGCGCAGAAGTTCTCCGACCCGGTTTTCCAGTCGAGCAGCGTTGCAGCCTCCAATGGCGCGTTGCAATTGACGGTCAATGTGGCAAGCCCGATGATGGCAAGCTTCTCCGACGGCGGCAAAACCATTACTATTTCCCCGCTTCCACCGCCGGCAAGCGCGGAGGTGAAGCCTCCACCGCAGAACGCGGCTCCACAAGACGGCTCAGCGCAGCCAATCGCCACACCGGCGGCGCCGTTGCCGCCCAAGCCGGTCGTGGTGATCGACGCCGCACATGGCGGGAGCGACCACGGAGCGATGCTCGCGGAAAACGTTCCCGAAAAAGATCTGACCTTATCCCTGGCTCGGCTCATCCAGCACGATCTTGAAGCGCACGGAGTGGCGACCCACATGGTGCGCACGGGCGACAGCGATCTCGATACTGACCAGCGCGCCGCTGCCGCCAACTCCGCCCATATTCTTGCCTACATCGCGATTCATGCCGCCAGCGAGGGACATGGGGTTCGCCTGTATACGGCGCTTCTGCCGGCTTCCGCGCAGCCGCCCACGCGCAAACAGTTTCTGGCATGGGCGACCGCCCAATCCAACTGGCTCGACCTGAGCGGCAGCCTCGCCGGCTCGGTTGCGGCGGAGCTCAATCAGCGCAACATTGTGGTGCACGCCTTCGCCTCTCCCTTGCGCCCGCTCAATAACATCTGGGCTCCGGCCGTCGGGCTTGAGGTGACGCCACCGGAGGGGGAGAAGGACATCAAGTCCGGCGCATATCTGCACACCATCTCCGCCGCGGTTGCGGCAGGAATCGTGGCCGTGCGCTACAAGCTGGAGGCTGCGCGATGATCTCACGCCGCCTGCAGATTATTCTCGCCGTGCTCGTCTTTTCCGCGCTGGCGCTCGGTTATTATGCATTGCGCTTGAAGCGCCGCGCCGAAGCTTTGCAAACTGCGATTCTGGATACCCGTCCCATGACTCCGCCCGTCTCCGGGCTGCCCGAAGTGGTGCGGATGTTCGTGGCCGACGATCGCGATGGAACCATCCACGAACGGCAGGTTTCAATGGTGCTGCCCACCTCGCCTTCAAGCCGGGGTCTGACGCTGCTTCGCGTCCTGATCGCCAGCTACCTGGAAAGTGCGTCCACCCACAAACTCGGCGATGGAGCGGACATTCGCGGCGTTTACTTCGTGAATGACACGCTGGCCGTGGTGGACGCTAATGCGGAGTTTGCCGATAAACACCGTTCCGGGGCGCTCGTCGAAGAGCTGACCATCGCCTCTTTTGTGCAGACTTTATCCGCCGCATTCCCGAAGTTGACCCAGGTAAAGTTTCTGGTGGACGGCAAGGAGCGCGAGACGCTGGCCGGACACGCCGATCTGAAGGCCGTCTATGATGTAGCTGCGGTGAACCAGTTGGTGCGGGAGATGCAGTGAGCACGCCATTTATATTCAGTAGGCTTTGCCTCCATTGGCGGTGAACCAGTTGGTGCGGGAGATGCAGTGAGCACGCCATTTATATTCAGTAGGCTTTGCCTCCATTGGCGGTGAACCAGTTGGTGCGGGAGATGCAGTGAGCACGCCATCGGCATTTAGGCTCCGCTGGCGGTGAATCAACTGGAAAGGACCAGAGATACTGTATCCTTCGCTACGGGTGTCATCGTGAGGAGGTTCGCCGCTTTTACGAACCGACGTGACGATCTATGCATTTCACCGAGCGCCACCCGAAGGCCGGGAAAAGCGTCGCCGAGTTCCTTCGCTGCGCTCAGGATTTCGCCTGCGGGCTCAGACGCCCGCAAAACGGCTCAACCTCAGGGTGACACGCTGAAATAATCGCTCTTGGGATACACCAACCCTAACGCCGCTCTGGTACGGGAGATGCAGTGAACATGCCGGTGGAAAATTCGCGAGCCTCGGAAGTGCCCGCCGACATTGCGGAGGCGGCGGCCCACCACGACGGCAGGCCCAGGATCGCGGTTTTCGATTCCGGCTTTGGCGGACTGACCGTACTGCGTTCCATAGTTTCGCTGGTGCCGAACGCAAGCTACCTTTATTTTGGGGATTCAGCCAGGCTGCCTTATGGCAACAAGTCTCGCGAAACCGTCGCGCGCTATACGGTGCAGGCCGCGCAGTTCCTGGAAAAGTGCGGGGCGGAGATTCTGGTGATCGGCTGCAACACCGCCAGCTCGCTGGCTCTCTACGACGTGAAGAGCGCAGTCGAGATCCCGGTCATAGGAGTGATCGAGCCCGGAGCGGACCATGCCGCCGAGTTGAGCCGTCACCGCGAGGCCATCGTGATTGCCACCGAAAACACGGTCGCCAGCCATGCTTATCAGCGCGCCCTGGCGCGCCGGGGATTCGCCACCTATGAAAAAGCCTGCCCGCTGCTGGTGCCGCTGGTCGAGGAAGGATGGACGGATCATCCGGTGACCGAGCAGATTGCGCGCATTTACGTCATCGAGGCTCTGCGCAGCGCTCCACCCAATACCGATGTGATGGTGTTGGGCTGCACTCATTACCCGCTGCTGCGTCCGCTGCTCCGCCGGGTGGTGCCGCAACGCATAGAGTTTGTCGATCCAGCCGACAGCACGGCGCAAGTGGTGGCGTCGCTGTTGAGTGGTTGCGAGCCAGGCGGCAACGGCGAGCCGGCGTTCCGCTTTTTCACCACCGACTCGGTTGAAAAATTCAAGCGCATGGTTCCGCTGTTTCTTGGCCGTGCGGTTGAGTGCGTCGAGCGCGTCGAGTTGGAGACGAAGGGATGAAGGCGCTGGCTCTGCCCCGGAAATTCAGCGATTACTGTGTCATTCTGAGCGACCGCAGGGAGCGAAGAATCCCATCACGGCGTGTGGCTGAGGGACGTTCGAAGGATTTCATCGAAAAGCCTTGAGCCGCGCAGGGTGGGACAGTTTCATGGGATGCTTCGCTGCCGCTCAGCATGACAGCACAGAGTTTGTTTTACTGCGCTCAGCATGACACTCTGAGTTATGTCACAAACTTTGGGGACACTGAACTGAATACAACTGCTAACAGGGATTGGAAACTCGTCCATGATCTATCGCTCCGACAATCGCGCGCTCGACCAGATGCGCGCCGCAAATATCACCCTCGACTTTATCCGCACCGCCGAAGGCTCCTGCCTGATCGAGTTCGGCAACACTCGCGTGATCTGCACTTGCTCGATCGAGGAAACCGTTCCAGGCTGGATGCGTAACCAGGGAAAAGGCTGGATCACCGGCGAGTACGGCATGCTGCCGCGCTCCACGCTGACCCGTTCGCCGCGCGAGAGCAGCCGGGGGCGCGTCGGCGGGCGGACCCATGAAATCCAGAGGCTGATCGGCCGTTCCATGCGCGCCGTGGTCGATATGGAGAAGCTCGGCGAGCGCACCCTTTGGATCGATTGCGATGTCATCCAGGCCGACGGGGGAACGCGCACTGCCTCGGTCACCGGCGGTTTTGTGGCCCTGGCGCTGGCGCTGGAGAAGCTGGTCTCGGCTGGAACTTTGAAGGCAGTGCCGCTGCGCGACCAGGTTGCAGCCGTGTCGGTGGGCATCGTGGACGGCGAGCCTATGCTCGACCTTGCCTACGAGGAAGACTCGCGCGCCGAAGTCGACATGAACTTCGTGATGACCGGCTCAAACCGTTTCATCGAATTGCAGGCGACGGCGGAACAGGTGCCCTTCAGCGACGATCAACTGGCACAGATGACACGCCTGGCGCGTAAAGGGATCGGAGAGCTGCTGGCATTGCAGAAGAGCGTGCTGGACAGATTCAGGTCGCGATCCGCATAGCCTTGCACCGCCTAGCGGCTGCGACATGAAAACATAGATGAGCCAAGCATAGCCCGGCCAGCAATTCTGTTGATCGCTGCTATCAAAATTTTGCGTTTTGTTTGCGGCGGGCGCGGGACTAGAGTTCTCCACCAATGCAGTAAACCTGTTGTATCGCTCATTGTGGGGATGGCGGGTGCGGCGAGTCCGACATAGACGGACGTTGTTCATTCGCGAGCCAGGAGGATGTAAGCGGTTCGGCGATGTCAGCAGCGCTACAGCACAACATTGCGTGCCTCGCACTATGGAGTGTGAGGCTTTTTTCTTGGCAGGCACATTCGCCGGTTTCGTAAATCGGTGTTAGAGCAAACGAGGCATCCCCTCAGGGGCGTCATCCTGAGGTCGCGCCGGTTTTGCGCAAGCGAAGGATCTGCTTTATTTCAGCACGCGCAAACAGCAGATCCTTCGCTCTCCACCCCAGCAACGGCAAAAGCGGCCGTCGCCGGGGACCCCGGCTGCGCTCAGGATGACACCTCTGAAGACAGTTTTTCAGCAGCCTGTGAAGCCGCGCCCCTTGAGAGAACTATTTAGAAACTAGGCTGTAGAGCAACCCGCGCCAACCACCCGCGAGCTGGTTTTGTCGCCTGAAAACAAAAGAGGCCGGCTGTTGCCGACCCCTTTGCTTTTGGCGAAACACCGATTAGCTGCGTTCTTCGATCTGCGTGTACTTGTTCGGATACACCGGTCCGATGTACTCGGCGCGCGGACGGATGAGGCGATTGTCGGCGAGCTGCTCCATCACGTGCGCGGTCCATCCCGCGACTCGCGAAACCGCAAAAATCGGGGTGAACAGGTCAACATCGATGCCCAGCGTATGGTAGGTTGAGGCCGAATAGAAGTCGACGTTGGCGTTCAGCTTCTTCTCGGCATTGATGAACTCTTCGATGCGCCGCGAGTAATCGAACCACTTGGTCTGCCCGCTCGAATATCCCAGGTCGCGAGACATTTGACGAAGATGGGTGGCGCGCGGGTCTTCGGTGGTGTACACGCGATGCCCGAAGCCGGGCACCTTGGCCTTTTGCGCCAGCATGCCCTTGACGTAATCGACCGGATCGGCCCCGTTACGGTCGATGTCCTCAAGTATGGCGAACACGGCTTCGTTGGCGCCGCCGTGCAGCGGCCCCTTCAGCGCGCCAATGGCCGAGGTGATGGCCGAATGCATGTCGGACAAGGTGGCGGCGGTTACACGCGCCGCGAAGGTCGAGGCGTTCCATTCGTGGTCGGCATGCAGGATGAGAGCGATGTCGAGCGCGCGAGTCGCGGTTTCGCTCGGCAGTTCGCCGTTCAGCATCAGCAGGAAGTTTCCGGCATGCGACAAGGAACGGTCGGGCTCAATGAGTGGCTTGCCCTTGCGGATGCGGTCGTAGGCCGCCACAATCATGGCCAATTGCGACGTCAGCCGAATGGACTTGCGCAGGTTCGCCCCGGCATCGTTGGCTCTTTCCTCGGGATCGAACAGCGCCAGCGAGGAAACGATGCTGCGCAGCACGTCCATGGGCAGTGCGTGTTTGGGCGCTTGCCGGATCAAGCTGATGATTTGCGCATCCAGTTTGCGCTCGCGCACGAGAAAAAGGTTGAACTCCTGGAGTTCGGTGCGCGTCGGCAGCTTGCCAAACCAAAGCAGATACGTGACTTCTTCAAAGGTGGAGTGGTCGGCCAGATCGTGAATGTCGATTCCACGATAGGCCAATATTCCTTTATCACCGTCGATATAGCAGATACCGGAACTACCCGCGATTACGTCTTCTAAACCGCTGCTGGGCTGCGTGGTCGTGGACATAGAGTCCCTCCCGGAATCAGTGGATTGGGTTGGCGGACGCGCACCCCACGCGTCGCCTGTTGCAGCAATGTCCCCGTTATTTAGATGCTCCGGCAGCTTCCGGCGTTCTCAACTGCAGACGGTTTGGTTGATTTCAGGCCATTTCGCCGAGGAGTCCGGGGTCTGGGACGCCCCTGGCGGACTGGCAAGCAGCGGACCGCCCGGCGGTAACAGGTGATATGGGAACGACTTTTTCAACAGCTACGGGAATTCTCGACAGTTGCACTCTACAAAGCTTCAAGGCGGTCGGTTCGCATCAGCAGCTCTCTACTGTAGGTCCCCTTGTGAACCAACTAGGCGATGTGAGGCCGCTCTGGACAACCCCGTTTCGCACTGTTGAATCAGTTCCGTCCAGCTGCTGATCGCAGCCAGATAGGAAGGTACATGGGAAGAAAGCCGTTGTGAATCCGCCCATGAGAATCATCTGCAAGATGTTGTTGCTGTGATCGGTATGGTTTTTCCGCCGATTATGCCCAAGCTCAAACCCTAAAGAAACAAATCGTATGACATGGTCGGTCATGTCACCGGTAATACGGTAATAAGGAGACAAGTCATGAAGAATCCACGCCGCATGTTTCTGGAAATTCTGTTCGCAACTGTGGTTTTGTTCTTTGTCACGGGGACTGCCCTGGCACAAGACGTCTTGAAAGTGGACGGAGGGACGGAGACCCACATAGTACTACTCGAAAATGCCAACGTTCGTGTGCTTGACATTCGACTGCAACCGGGACAGAAAATCGCGATGCATTCGCATCCTGCTAACGTCGTCTATTTCCAAACGGATGCCAAGCTTAAGTTTACCTTCCCTGACGGGACAACCGTAGAACGCGAGGGCAAGGCGGGGCAGTCACTGTGGAGTGAGGCAGTGACACACGCCGTAGAAAACGTGGGCACTACCGAAACTCATCTTGTGCAAATCGAGGAGCTAAAGGAAGCAGCCGCGCCCGCAAAGGAATAGGCCAACTGAAGGAAGAGGCCTGCTAGTGCAGGCTATTCGTTTTGAGGACGGATGGCCCACCCAACGTGGTTTTCGTTGGGTGGGGCTTTTGTGCCCACGCAAGGAGCCATACACTACCTAGTCAACTACCCACCCTAGCAGCGGAAGGCAGGGCGGGCCACCCTCCAGCCAGCTTGAATTTGTCGTGAGGACTAATGCAGAGCCAGCCCGGTCACCGCAACTATGAGTCCGATGGCCGCCGCCACGAATCCGGCTCCCCAGAAAATGCGTTTGCGCGTCAGCAGGGTAATTGAGGTGACGACCAGGGCGACTTCCAGAAAGCTTTCAGCGAGATCGAAGCGGTCGGCGCGCCTGCGCTCGACCTCCATCTCTTTCTCCAGCTTGCGGGCTTCAGTCTTAATCTCATCCTGGCGGCCGGCGAAGCCCCCGATTGCATCCTGGTATTTACGTTTCAGCGCTTCGGTATCCGGGTGCTTGAACTCTGAAATCTTCAGCAAATCCAGGAACAGCTCGGTCGTCTGCCGCTGGGTGTTCTTCGCCTGATAATAGGCCCAGGTATCGGTTACGCGATTCTGCAAGATGATTTCTTCGGTGTGGGCCCGGTGACCCAGCACGGAAACGGCGGCCACAAACACCGCCAGTATTGCCATCGTCAGGCTCACGGGCGCAAGCCGTGATTCATGCCCCTGCTCAGCCCTCTCTTGTAACTCCTGCATCTCCTCTGGAGAAGAAGTCATGATGCCTCCGTCGCATTTTTGTGACACTCGCGTGTCCACCCCCCGGCGTCTCCCATAGTAAAGGCGCAGGCCCCGGCGTGGAAAGAGGCTTTGCGCCCGTTAGACAACGGCGGGCGAACGTGGGGGACCCGTGCGTCTTACGCCCGCTACGCGGGCTGGAACCACGCGAATTTCACGTCTACCCCAGGCTTACGCCGTGGGGCTACCGTCTTTTGCCCGCTACGCGGGCTGGCGCGGCGAACACGTGCGAACTACCCCACGTTAGCCCAGTCACCCCAACGAGCCGAGCCTCGTCGGGGACCCCGACACGGGCGAACGTGGGGCACCATCGGGCAGGGTTCGACCCGGTGGGCCGCGGGCTTCGGGTGCTCAATCCGCCCGCCGCGGCGAGGGCTACTCCATTTCGAAGATCGGCTCTTTTAAGTCGCTGGCTTACGCCCCATAGGCTTTTCGCATCCGCTTCCAACTCACTGAGGGCTTTGTGTATCATCGGTTAAGGGAGATAATGTTTCGCTTAGAGGAAACGGCGAATTCCCTCAGGGGCTAAAGCCCGAATTCTTGTTATCACTGGACGGCGCGGCTGAAGCCGCGCCCCTCCAAGGAACTATTTATTTTTCGGACGATTGCGTAAACTAGGCAAATGCCGACAGCGTACAACGTAATAACGATTGAACGGGAGTACGGGGCCGGCGGAAGTGTGATCGCCGCCAAGCTGGCGGAGCGTCTTGGATGGAAGCTCTACGACCAGGAACTGACGGCCGATATCGCGCGCATCGCGCAAGTGGATCGGGAGGTGGTTGCCCGGTGCGACGAGCAGTGCGATCCCCTGCTCTACCGGCTTGCCAAAGTATTCTGGCGCGGCAGTTATGAGCGCATGCTGCCCATGCCTGAAGACCGCGTCTTCGATACCGACTCGATGGTCGCGCTGGCGCAGCAACTCATCGAAGATGCCGCTAACCGGGGCCGTTGTGTGATTGTCGGCCGCGGTTCCCCTTACATTCTCCGCAATCGCAAGGACCGCTTCTCGGTATTCCTCTACGCCTCCCGCGAACTCAAGATTCAACGCGCAGTGGCGCAGAAGATGTCCGAACAGGAGGCGACGGAACTGGTCGACACCATCGATCTGGAACGCGCCACGTTCGTCAAGCGCTATTTTGGCAAAGACTGGCCGTCTCGCGATCTTTACAATCTCATGCTCAACACGGCGTGCGGATACGAGACCTCGGTGGATCTCATACTGCAAGCCATGGAAATAACCGCCGGGCTTTCTCTCGCCAAGTAAACGCTCGCCAAGTGAAATCCCGCCAACCGATGGGAGATCGTATGAAAACACCAGGCGAAGAGCGGCGCTTATTCGTGAAGCGCGCCGGCGCGGCCCTGTTCGGCGCGGCATTCTATGCGCCGGCTCTGGCCGCGCAGTCGGCGGCTCCCACGGCAAAAGAAAAGACAGCCGAAGAGGTCTCCCCAACCGAAGACCTGATGCGCGAACACGGCGTGCTGAATCGCATTCTGCTGATTTACGACGAGATCGCGCGGCGCATCGTCGCCCGCAAGGATTACGATCCGAAGGTGGTGACCGCGTCCGCCGACATTATCAGCAAGTTCATCGAGCAATATCACGAGAAACTCGAGGAAAACTACCTTTTCCCGCGATTCATTCAAGCCGGCAGGCTGACCGATCTGGTTCAGGTTCTTCTCATCCAGCACGCCGCCGGACGTGACGTAACCGCGCGCATCCTGCAACTCGCCAACGCCAGGACGCAACCTGAACGCGCACACCTGCGCAACGCCCTGCACTCGTTCGTTCGCATGTACCGCCCGCACGAAACACACGAGGATACGGTGCTGTTTCCGGAGTTGCACCACATCGTCTCGCAACATGAATTCGATTCGCTGGGGGAGGAGTTCGAAAACCAGGAGCGGAAGTTATTCGGTGCAGACGGCTTCGAAAAGATGGTTTCGCAAGTCGGCGGGCTCGAAAAGCAACTGGGCATATTCGACCTCGCGCAGTTCACGCCGACATCGTAAGCGGTTTGTATTGTGGCCTCGCCCCGTCAGATGACACAAATTTGACAATGTAATGACGTAAAGAAAAGTTCCTTCAGTTCACGTCCAACATCCAAATTGTTATTGTTTATCAGGCAGACGCTTCTTCTGTCCCGAGAGAAGGGTTCGATATGCGAATTGCCGGAGTCGCAAGCGCTTTCCCCAGGCGATATTTCAGACAGCAAGAGATTACAGCGGCGCTGAAGCAGCGCTGGGCCGATAAACTCGAAAATCCGGATGTTCTGGAACGCCTTCTCTCCAGGGTCGGGGTCGAGGCCCGGCACCTGGCGCTGCCTATCGAAGCTTACGACGGCCTGACGAGCTGGGGAAAAGCCAATGACGCCTGGATCGAAGTCTCCGAGGAGCTCGCCGAGCAGGCTTTGTGCAAGGCGCTAACCCGCGCGGGACTTTCCGTAAAGGATCTCGGGGCGATCTTCTTCGTTTCGGTGACCGGGATCGCCAGTCCATCGATCGACGCACGCCTGGTGAACCGGATGGGCTTGCCCACCTCGATCAAGCGAGTTCCTATTTTTGGTCTGGGCTGCGTGGCCGGAGCGGCTGGCATAGCGCGCGCCGCCGACTACGTGCGCGCCTATCCCACGCAATGTGCTGCTCTGGTTTCAGTGGAGCTATGCTCGCTCACCTGGCAGCGGGACGATCTTTCGGCCGCGAATATGATTTCATCGGGCCTGTTCGGCGATGGCGCGGCTGCGGTGGTGGTTGCCGGAGCGGAAGTCGAGGCGGGCGGCCCGCGGGTTTTGTGCTCTCGTTCTTCTTTTTATCCCGGGACGCAGGATGTGATGGGCTGGGCCGTGTCGGAAAAGGGCTTCCGCATTGTGCTCTCGCAGGATGTCCCGCGCATGGTCTACGACCACCTGGCGAGCGATGTGGAAGGCTTCCTGGCCGACAATGGTCTTAACCGGGCCGACATTCAAAGCTGGATCATGCACACTGGCGGTCCCAAGATCCTTGAAGCCATGGAGGATGCCTTGCACCTGCCGGCCGGCGCGCTGGACGCCTCTTGGGAATCGCTTCGCAAGGTCGGTAATCTGTCGTCGGCTTCCGTGCTGGTGGTGCTTGAAGATTTCATGAATGCGCGTCGCCCCGCGGCGGACAGTTACGGCTTGCTGGCGGCGATGGGACCAGGCTTCTGCTCCGAGCTTGTGCTGTTGCGTTGGTAAAGCGATGGCCGAGAGATTCGATACCGATGTATTCGTCGCCGGCGGCGGTCCAGCCGGACTGGCGGCAGCCATTGCGGCCAGACAGGCGGGGCTGACTGTCATACTCGCGGACTCAGCCCGGCCGCCTATCGACAAGGCTTGCGGCGAAGGCATCATGCCCGAGGACGTGGCCGCGCTCAGGCGAATCGGGATCACACTTCCACCCCCGGAGCTTCCACCCGGCCAGTTCTCCGCGTTGGCCGGCATGAGGTTCATCGATTCCAATGGCGTGATCGATGCCCGTTTCCCGCACAGCGCCGGTTGTGGTGTGCGTCGAACTGTGCTTCACCAATTGCTGGTTGAGCGGGCTGCCGAAGCCGGGGTCGACTTGCGCTGGGGGACTCGCGTTACCCTCCACCCCAACATGGGCAACCACGGCGCACATTGGGGACCCTGGGGCCTCGGCAACGAAGGCATTGTCCTGGATGGCCGCACTCTCCGTTACCGGTGGCTGATTGGCGCGGATGGACAGAACTCACGTCTGCGAGCGCAGGCAGGGCTCGGCCCGTTGCGCAGCGCGCAGCGGCGTTTCGGGTTTCGCTGCCACTATGGCGTAGCGCCGTGGTCGGAATTCGTTGAAGTCCACTGGAGCGACCGCGGCCAGATGTACATCACTCCGGTCGCCTCCGACCAGATTTGCGTGGCCCTTATCACTGCCGACCCGCATTTGAGTTTCGACGCGGCTCTGCCGCATTTCCCCGTGGTTGCCGAACGCCTTCGCGGCGCAAAACGGCTCGCCAGGATGCTCGGCGCGGTTAGTGCCACCCAAAAGCTGCCATCGGTATGCCGGGGAAACCTGGCGCTGATCGGCGAAGCGTCCGGGTCGGTCGACGCCATTACCGGAGAGGGTCTGACCATGGCCTTCCAGCAGGCACTGGCGCTGGCTGAGGCGCTGCAGGCGGGCAACTTGCAGCTCTATCAGGCGGCTCATCGCCGCATCGTCAGGCTTCCGCATTTCATGACCAAGCTCATGCTGAGCATGGATCGGCATGCGAATTTCCGGCAGCGTGTGTTTCGCGCCTTTGCCGCCGAACCCGGTTTGTTCGCCCGGTTGCTTGCCATTCACGTTGGCGCCTCGTCTCCGTTTTCCTTCGGAGTACGCGGAACTGTTTCGCTCGGATGGCGACTGCTCACCGCGTGAGCCGATCACAACGCATAGACACAGGAGTGAACCTGGGTGGCATACCGAAAAAAGAAATCCTTCCAATATCTTTATCGATGGATTGTTGTGCGAAGCGGGCTCGCCTTCGCCTTGTTCGCGCTCTTCAGCGGGCAGATGCTTGCGGAAGAGGCGGTAGTCACGTTGGACCCGGCGAAATCGCAGGTGGAATTCACCCTGGAAAGCACATTCCACACGGTGCACGGCAGCTTCAAACTCAAGAGCGGAACCATCAACTACGATACCGCGACCGGAGCCGCCAGTGGCGCCTTCGTGGTCGATGCCAGCAGCGGAAATAGCGGCAATCGCGCTCGCGACAACAAGATGCACAAAGATGTTCTTGAAAGCACGCGCTACCCGGAAATTGTTTTCATTCCTGAAAAAGTAATCGGGGCGGTGGCGCAGGGAGTGTCACGCGTTGATCTGCTGGGAACCATTCTGGTCCATGGAGCAGAGCACGAGTTGACGTTATCGATTCCGCTCACGATCGACGGAAATAGCGTTTCGGCCAGCACAAACTTTGCCGTGCCCTACCAGGCGTGGGGAATGAAGAACCCGAGCGCGTTGTTCCTGCGGGTCAGCGACAAGGTGAGCATCTCCGTCCGAACGGCGGGTTCAATTGTCCGCCAGGTGTCCGCGCGATAGGGGCGGCAGATAATTCCCTCAGGGGCTAAAGCCCACGCCATTGCTGGCTCTGGACGGCATGGCTGACATGATCTCTTTTGAGACTGGAGCGATGCCTAACCTAAGACATATAAGCCATAGCGAAGAGCTGTAATGTAAGCCATGCCCCTTCAAAGAAATATTTTTTGTGCAACCAGTTCGAGTCAAGCACTAAGGACCTTGGCCAGTGGCAGCGCCAATTCGATGCATGCGCCCCCGCCCGGACGATCCGCCACCAGCACAGCTCCGCCGTGCGCCTGCGTGACAGCGTTTACGAATGCCAACCCCAGCCCGTGACCGCTCGAGTGCGGCCCTTTCACGAAGCGCTCCAACACGTGCGGGCGCAAAGCGGGATCAAACCCCGGGCCATCATCCTCTATGATCAGCTCCGCTGCACCGTCCTTTGCCCTGACAATTACTTTCACGGAGCATCCACGCGGCAGATGCGTAGTTTCGTTATCCAATAAATTGGCGATCATGCGATTCAGGAGGGAGCGATCCGCCTCGATAAACACATTGCTCTCTAAATCACACTCGAGGATGTGATTGTGTTCGGCCATCGACGGCTGGTACAAATCGACAAGCTGCTGCACTAATGGCGCCAACTCCACGCTCTCCCGGCGCAAGCGGAGTACCCCGGCGTCAGCCTCGGAGATGTCGAGCGCGGTATTCAAAGTCTCTGCAAGGCGGTCGAGCCCTTCCAGAGCTTCGGCCACCGACTCCCGCCACTTGCCGTTCTCGCCATCGGAGAGCGCGACTTCCAAATTGCCCCGGATCGAGGTGATCGGGCTCTTCAGGTCGTGAGCCACCGAATCCGTAACCAAACGCAATTCACGATTGGACGCCTCGATGCGGTCCAGCAAGCGATTGAAGGTGTGCGACAGCCGCGCGATCTCATCGTAATACGGTCCTTCCGGAATCCGGCCCTTGAGTTCGTTGCTGTCGATATTGTCCACGGCGTTGGAAATCCGTTCGACCCGCAACAAGGTGCGATAGGCGCCTACCAATGAGATCAGGAATCCGAGCGCGACGGTGCCGCACCAGATCAGCAGGAACCGCGCCGTGAGCTGCTGCATCGTGCGCGTGCCGCTGACATCGCAGTAGCCGAGGTAGAATCCGCAATCCGCTCCCTGCGCTTTGCGAATCACGCGGAATGGAAGCGGCCAGCCGGAGACGTGAATGGTTTGCAGCACATCCGGCGAAAGCCGGGCTGCCTCGATGGCTTGCAAGAAGGGTTCTTGCGATGTCGGCCCCACCCACACCGATGGACACCCCGCTCCGGCATTTAAGAAAAAGACGGCATCTTCACCGGGCATCAGGTGGCTGGCATGTTCTTGCAGCACGTCGCGCGTGGCGAATTCGGCCACCTCTTTCATGCGGTGCGCGTATGAGTCGTCGCGCGGGAGTCTCGCCGCAACCTCGGCCAGTGTTCCAGCTTCGCCTTCCAGCCATACATCGCGTCTGGCTTCCGCATTCCTGGCCACCAGCATGTACACGATAGCGAAAGCGACGGCGCTGCCGACGGCGAACGCCAGCGTTGTCCAGACGGATATCCTCCATGCGGCCGTCGACTGAACGCCTTTAGGAATCCTTAAGGACATAACCAACCCCGCGAATCGTATGGATCATGGGCCGATGCGGTTCCTGATCCACCTTGCTCCGCAAGCGGTAAATGTGGACGTCCACGACATTGGTGGCGGGATCGATGCGCATGCGCCAGACGTGGTCGAGAATCATGGTGCGGGTCACCACCCGGCCGGCGTTCCGGCAAAGGTACTCGAGCAGCGCAAACTCCTGCGATGTAAGCTGCAAGAGCTGGTTTTCGCGGCGGGCCTCGCGTCGCACCAGGTCCAGTTGCAGATTGCCAACCCACAAGCGCACCGACTCCTGCTGAGCCAGTGTGCTTCGGCGCAGCAGATTTCTTATGCGCGCCAAGAGTTCTGCGAGGGCGAAAGGCTTGGTGAGGTAATCGTCGCCGCCCCGTTCCAGGCCGCGCACTCGCTCATCGACCGAACGCCGCGCGGAAAGAATCAGCACCGGCGCGGCATTACCCTGGGCGCGACAGCGCGCGATTAAATCCAGGCCGTCCATGTCAGGAAGCCCAAGGTCGATCACCATCGCGTCGTAAGCGCTTTCCACGGCCAGAACTTCCGCCGAATGCGCGTCCGGTGCGGCGTCGACATGGTAACCGGCTTCCGCCAGCCCGCGCTTTAGAAAATCCCGGATGGGGTTGTCATCTTCCACTACGAGTAATCGCACTGCTTGCCTCGCGCTTTGCGCAGATTCAGTTCGACAGGGCAAGGGATTCCCATTGCCGATCAACTCTGAAGTTAGATGTCGCAAGCCGCCGGAATGAAACGCCACTTTTTTCAGCTCAGTCATTTTGCTGGCCGGCGGCCAAGTTGAGAGTTCCTGGCTCCCGTCTCTGCGTTTCGATTCGAAAAAAACACTGTCAACAGTTCCCCATCTCATCGCGCACACGGCGATAAATTAACATTTGCTTAATACCGGAGTCATTGCTGCTCCCACCGGACGGCGATACAATTATTCTGCTCTGCTTGACAAGCCGACGGTCGAGGAAAGAAGTGCGGCGTCGCACTCACTGCGATCGGCAATAACGCCAGGGGAAACCAATATCACACAGACATGTGAGCTTGGTCACTTCCCTAATGTGACACGGTTGGTAAAGCTTGTAGTATGAATCCCCAATCCCGGGGACTCCAGCGACGACGTTGCCGCCGTTGCTGGGATGGTGGGCGAGGCGGCCGGGTTCGCGGCCTGCTTTCCGCCTGATGGTTTAGCCTGCGGTACCCGTCTCAGGCTACGTCTGGTTGACGGGGCTCCGGCAAGTGGGTATTGCAATTGCCAGAGCAACTGGCGCGCCTCCGTCGGTACCGTGCTTCCCTACGTTTTGGAGAAACGCCGGATGTCTGATCAGTCCTTGGATTGTTCTTCCTTCGTAATCGAAGGCGAGATCGTGCGCCGCCTCGAGGAGGAACGCGCCCGCCTGAGGATGGAAGCAGGCTTGCAGGTGCGCCACTTCCAGCGGCCGGAGGAAAGACCGTTCACGGCAGACGAGCGCGACAAGGTTACGATTCTGTTCGGCGGTCTCACCTGGAAACACGAGGCGTTCATTCGCGCCGTCTTCCAGAACTGCGGATATCGTTGTGAAGCGCTCTCCGCGCCCGATCTGTCCGCCTTCCGGCTGGGAAAAGAATTCGGCAACAACGGGCAATGCAATCCAGCCTATTTCACGATAGGCAACCTGATACAGTTTCTGCAAAAGCTGGAAGAGCGGGGCCTGACGCGGCAGGAGATCGTCGACCAATACGTTTTCTTCACCGCCGGCTCTTGTGGTCCATGCCGCTTCGGGATGTACGAGGCCGAGTACCGCTATGCTCTCAAAAACGCAGGCTTCGGCGGATTCCGCATTCTGCTCTTCCAGCAGGCCGACGGCATCAAGGCGAGCGCCGGCGAAGCCGGGCTGAGATTCAGCGCCGATTTCGGTCTCGGCGCACTGAACGCCCTGCAGCTTGGCGATGTCGTCAGCGACATCGTTTATCAGGTGCGCCCCTACGAAACCACGCCGGGCGAAACCGACCGCGTTTTCCGATTGGCCGTGGACCGGCTCAGTAAGGTTCTGGCCGAGCGCGAAGCGTTTGAGTTTAAGCGCGACGCTCCGGCCTGGATGGTGCGGATGGCTGCGCGCAAGCCGCTGCTCGGCAAGGTGGGCAACGGGCTCATGAAGACCTACGATCACCTTTACGGCAAGGAATTACTTGACGCCCTGCATCAGTTCCACGACTCCATGGACGCCATCGAGGTGGACCGCACCAGGGTCAAGCCGGTCGTGAAGATCAACGGCGAGTTTTGGGCGCAGATTACGGAAGGCGACGGCAACTTCAACATGTTCACCTTCCTCGAGCGCGAGGGCGCGCAGGTGGTGGTAGAGCCCATCTCCACGTGGGTGGGCTACATGATGCACGCGGCCACCGAGACGGCTCGCGCGCACAAACCGGTGCAAGCGCCCTATCCCAACGCTGCGTGGTGGGAATTCAGTCATCGGCTCGCCAACGAGATGAAGTTTCGCAAAAAGTGGCTGGCGTTGAAAGCGGGCGACTTGCTCTGGAACCACTTTTATGAGCGGGTGATTCGCCACAGCGGCGGACTCACGCACAAGTTGGTTTCACAGAAAGAACTGGCTCGCCTGGCACATCCGTTTTATCACCAGCTTGCGCGCGGCGGCGAGGGACATCTCGAAGTCGGCAAGAGTGTCTATTACACGGTCCATCGCCTCTGCCACATGGTGCTCGGGCTGAAGCCCTTTGGATGCATGCCCTCGTCGCAATCGGACGGAGTCCACTCGGCGGTCGTCAACCATTACAGGGAGATGATCTTTCTCCCGATCGAAACCTCCGGCGAAGGAGAGGTCAACGCCCACAGCCGCGTGCAGATGGCGCTGGCGGAGGCGAAACTGCGGGCGCGCGCCGAATTTGAAAACGTTTTGAGGCGCACGGGCAAGCGGCTCGACGATATTCACGACTTCGTGGCCGATCATGCGGAATTGCGGCGCGCCATGTATCACGTGCCGCAGCAGGACGGAATCGCGGGAACTGCCGCGCAGTTCGTGGCGCACGTCAGCGACTTGATGGACTCCTATGGCTGCCGGCGGAAGCGGGCGTCGGCCCCGGTACTCTCCGAGTCCACGGCCGCGTAATGTAGTGTCCCGGAAGGTTGCACAGTAAATGTTTAGGGGCGTCTTTCTGAGCGCTTGTTCAGGGGTGTCATTCTGAGCGGAGCGAAGAATCCCAGGACACTGTCCGACTCCGCGCTGTTCTGGATTTTATTGATGAATCTTTCGGCGAGGCTCGGCTCGCTGGGGGTGATTGGGCCAACGCGGGGTAGTTCGACTGGTGCCCAAGTCCCACATCTGCTAACTGCGGCAGATGTGGGGCACCGTCCGAAAAAGTCACAAGCTCTGAGCGAGAAGCTGTAGATGAAGGTTCGCAACTCATTGATTGTTGGTCTCGACATCGGATCGACGACGGCGAAGGCGGTCGTGGTTGAAACCGGCGGCGATCGCATCGTGTGGCAGGACTATCAACGCCACGAGACCAAACAGCCCGAGAAGGTTCTTGAATTCCTGCAGCGGATGGAATCCGAGGCCGGCATCACGAAGGAGAATTGCCGCGTTTTTATCACCGGTTCAGGAGGCGCGGTTCTCGCCGATCTGATCGGGGCGAAGTTTGTGCAGGAAGTGCATGCCGTCTCGCTGGCCGTGGAAAAGCTGCATCCGGAAGTCTATTCGGTGATCGAGCTCGGCGGGCAGGATGCGAAGATCATCGTCTTCCAAGACGACGAGAGTAGTGGGCGCAAGAAAAAAATCCCTTCGATGAATGACAAGTGCGCCGGCGGAACGGGCGCGGTCATCGACAAAATCAATTCCAAGCTGCGCATTCCCATCGCCGAACTCTGCAACCTGGGCTATCGCGGCGTCAAGCTCCACCAGGTTGCGGGCAAGTGCGGCGTCTTTGCCGAAACCGACATCAACAGCCTGCAGAAGCTGGGCACGCCACCCGAAGAGTTGATGGCTTCTCTGTTCGAGGCCATCGTGCTGCAGAACCTGAGCGTGCTCACGCGCGGCAACACCTTGCGTCCGCACGTGCTTCTGCTGGGCGGCCCGAACTGCTTTATTCGCGGCATGCGCGAGGCCTGGCAGGCCAACATTCCGCGCATGTGGGAGGAGCGCAGACTTGAAATCCCCGCCGGGGCGCCTCCCGAGGAGCTGATCAAGGTCCCTGCCAATGCGCAGTATTTTGCGGCGCTCGGGGCGGTGGTGTATGGCAAGGACGAAGAAGAGCACAGCGGACGCTACCGCGGCACCAGCAAGCTGAAGCACTACCTGGAATTTGGCCGCGCCCAGGAGAAAGCCAGGTCCGGCGCGCGGGCACTGTGTGGCAGCGACCAGGAACTTGCGCGCTTCCGCCAGCTCTACACGCCTCCGAAGTTCGTTCCCGCCACTTTTCATCCGAATCAGACGGTGCGGGCCTTTGTCGGTATCGATGGCGGATCGACTTCGACCAAGGCCGTGCTGATCGATGAGCAAGGCGAAGTTCTCTGCAAGGCCTATCAGCTCTCGAACGGCAATCCCATCCAGGACACGATTGAGATGTTCGAGAATCTGCGCGGCCAGGTGGAAGAGCAGGGAGCACAGCTCGAAGTGCTGGGCGTGGCCACCACCGGCTATGCCAAGGACATTCTGCGCGATGTGCTCAAGGCCGACGTGGCGCTGGTGGAAACCGTCGCGCACGCCGAATCGGCGATGAAGTTCTACGACGATCCGCAGGTGATCGTCGACGTCGGCGGACAAGACATCAAGCTGATCGTCGTGAAAGACGGCCGGGTAAAAGACTTCAAGCTGAATACGCAGTGTTCGGCCGGCAACGGTTATTTTCTTCAGTCCACGGCGGAAGGCTTCGGCGTGAGCGTCGAGCAGTACGCCGATCTTTCGTTTTCCGCCAAGAACATGCCGGTGTTCGGCTATGGCTGTGCGGTTTTTCTGCAATCCGACATCGTCAATTTCCAGCGCCAGGGTTGGCGTGCGGAGGAAATCCTGGCCGGTCTGGCCGCGGTTTTGCCAAAGAACGTCTTTCTCTATGTGGCCAGCATCCCGAACCTGGCGCAGCTCGGCTCGCGCTTCGTCCTGCAAGGTGGAACGCAGAACAACCTCGCAGTGGTGAAGGCCGAAGTCGATTTCATCGGCGGCAGTTTCCGCTCCGGCCAGAGCAGGCCCGAGGTCATGGTTCATCAGCACTGCGGGGAGTCGGGCGCTATCGGCGCCGCGCTTGAGGCTCTCCGGCTCTTTCGCGACGGCCGCAGGACTACGTTTATCGGCCTGGAAGCGACGCGAAATATCTCTTACCGCAGCACGCGCGGCGAAGATACACGTTGCTATTTTTGCAAGAACAACTGCTTGCGGACCTTCATCGACATCGATCTCCGCGGAAAGGCGGGGAGCATCGGCCTGTCGGAGCGGCGAGCGCCAAGCGGCTTTCACGATCCTTTGCACGAACACGACCGCGATGAGCGCGCGAACATCAAGGCTACGAGGCAGCCGCTGGTGCAGATTCAGCTCTCGTCCAAGTCGGCGGAGACCGCGGTGCTTGACTCGCCCCAGCGAGCTGTGCTCGCCGGGGACCCCGATGCAGGCATGGATTCGGCCGGGCTCAAGCAGCGCGGAAGCAAGGTCCCGCTGCGCGCGGGCGAACGCCGCCTGATCATCGCCACCTGCGAAAAGGGCGCCGTCGAAGATGTCCACAAGATGAAAGACATCAAGGCCGGGCTCGACAAGGTGAAGCAGGCAAATCCGAATCTCGTCGAGATTGCAGCGCGCGAAGTTTTCCGGCCGCAGAATTCCGCCAGCGTGGCGGATGCAATTCCCACGCGCGCCTGGAGGTTTTCATCCCGCCAGCGCACTGCACGGATGCGAGATCGCCACAACCTTCGCGTGGGAATCCCACGCGTGCTGAACATCTACGTCTATGCCCCGCTCTTCCAGGCCTATTTCGAGAGCCTCGGGGTGAGGCCGGAAAACATCGTCTACTCGGACTACACGACATCCGAACTCTATCGTGCCGGATGCAGCCGCGGAGCCATCGATCCCTGCTATCCCTCCAAGGTTGCCATCGCGCACGTTTACAACCTGTTGCAGGTGAAGCACGCCCGCAAACCGCTGAACGCGATCTTCTTCCCGATGTATGACGTTCTCTCCACCCCGCTGGTAAACCTGCAAGCCTCCAATGCCTGCCCAACGGTGTCAACCACTCCTGAAACCGTTAAAGCGGCCTTCACCAAGGAAGGCGATGCGTTTGCGGAAAACGGAATTCAGTATCTCAACCCGTTGCTGAATTTTCGCGACCGCCGGCTATTTGCCTACCAGATGCTCCAGACCTGGCAGCCCATTCTTGGTCTCTCGCCGGAAGAAAATGAGCGTGCGGTGGCAGCCGGTTTTGCCGCCCTGGACAGCGTCGAGGCGAGCATCCTGCGGCGCGCTCGCGAGGTGATCGATCAACTCGAACGCGAGGATCGTATCGGCATCGTCATGCTCGGCCGCCCCTACCTGCACGATCCCGGGCTGAATCACGATATTCTCGAAGAGTTTCAGAAGCTCGGCTATCCGATCTTCTCTCAAAGTACGTTGCCTCGCGATGAGGACCTGCTGGAACGCCTCTTCGGCGATGAAGTGCGTGCCGGAGTCATCAAGCATCCGCTCGATATCGGCGATGTGTGGAAGAACACGTTTTCGGCGAGCACCAACCACAAGATCTGGGCGGCTAAATTCACCGCGCGCCATCCCAACCTCGTGGCCGTGGAGATGTCCAGCTTCAAGTGCGGACACGACGCTCCCATTTACGCCGCCATCGAATCCATTATCGAGCGGTCGGGCACGCCGTATTTTTGTTTCAAGGACCTTGACGAGAACAAACCTTCGGGCTCCATCAGGATTCGGGTCGAAACCATCGACTACTTCCTCCGCCGCTACCGCCAACAGATTATCCGGCGGCGCCAAGCCGAGTCGCGAATCGCGGCCCAGCTCTCCACTTACGAACAACAACTGCGGCAACAGTACGGGCTGGCATCCGACTAGAAACAGCTCTAGAGATGCTGTACCCCAAGAGATGAACGTCATTCCGAGCGAGCGATGCCTTGCATCGCGAGTCGAGGAATCTTTTGTGTTGCTTTGCCGCGGGAAGACAGCGAGAAAACACAAGATCCCTCCACTCCGCTTCGCTTCGGTCGGGATGACGCCTCCCTGAAACATCGGGATACACTAACTCTGGAATTGCTCTAGAAGCGGGTTTATAACTCATTCCGGATTGCAGTCAACGGCGGTCCCTCAGCGGCTAAAGCCGGAGATATGCGTCCGGAAACGGCGCGGCTGAAAAGGCTGCTGAAAAACTCGTAGCAGTGTCATCCTGAGGTCGCGCCGGTTTTGCGCGACCGAAGGATCTGCTTTATTTTCCGACACGCGCAAACAGCAGATCCTTCGCTCCTCCACCCCAGCAACGGCAAAAGCGGCCGTCGCCGGGGACCCCGGCTGTGCTCAGGATGACACCTCGGAGATCAGTTTTTCAGCAGCCTGAAGCCGCGCCCCTTCAAAGAACTTGCGCGAAGCTGGTCTAACCGATCGCTCACGAAATGGGCTGGAAAACACAGGCGCATCGGCGTACTCTCGAATTTGAAGCGCCACAATCCAATGCGAGGCGACGTGCAGGCAAGCGAAGGGATGCGAGTCATTGATGCAAGTGACTCTTCCATGTTGGTGGTCTTCGGCGACGAGATCTCGCGGGACTTGAACCGGCGGGTCATTCAGCTCTTCCATGACTTACAGGAAAGCGAGTTACAGAAGAGCGCCGGCCCGCGCATCCGCAACCTGCATCCCGCATACGCCTCGTTGCTGATCGACTACGATCCGCTGCTGCTGCCGCCCGCTGAGTTGCGGGCACGCATCCGGGAACTTATCGGACAGAGCGACATAGCGTCATCGGACGCCGTGCGGCGCGCCATCGAAATCCCGGTCTGTTACGGCGGGGAGCTGGGACCCGACCTGGCGGATGTCGCCCAGCACACCGGATTCTCGCCGGAAGAAGTGATTGCACGGCACAGCGCTCCCGAGTACACCGTCTATTTCATTGGCTTTTCGCCCGGATTTCCATACATGGGAGGGTTGCCCGAATCGCTGGCGACACCGCGCCTCAAGACGCCTCGCACCTCGGTTCCCGCCGGCAGCGTCGGAATTGGCGGCAGCCAGACGGGTCTCTATCCCATGCAGTGGTCCGGTGGTTGGCGACTGCTTGGCCGCACGCCCATGCGCATGTTCGATCCCGAGGCTAACCCGCCTTCGCGTTTGCAGCCCGGAGATCTGGTGAAGTTCACCCCCATCTCTCGCGAAAGTTTTGACGCGATGGTCGCCGGCAGATAGCCTCATGGCCCTTCGAATTATCAATCCCGGCCTGATGACGACGGTTCAAGACCTCGGCCGCTACGGATACGCGCACCTTGGCGTGACGCCCGCGGGGGCTGCCGACGCGCTTGCCTTGCGGGTTGCCAACCTCTTGCTCGGCAACGACGAGAACACGGCGGCGTTGGAGATGACTTTGCTTGGGGCCACGGTCGAGTTCCAACGCGCCGCGATTGTCGTGCTTACGGGCGCTCAGGTTGATTGCAGGCTGGGCAACGCCAAGGCTCCCATGTGGAGACCGTTCCCGGTTCTTCCCGGTGCGGTTCTCAAGTGTGGCGCGATAACCGGAGGCGCCCGCGCTTATCTCGCGGTTCAGGGTGGCTTCCGGTTGAAGCCTGTCATGGGCAGCGTGGCCACGCTTCGCTCGGCTCATCTTGGAGGACTGGAAGGCCGCGCTCTGAAGGCCGGCGACCAGCTCGCCGTCAACCATGTTGCCCCCAGCGGCGTGCGCAGGATTTCCCGGCAGGCGTTTGCATATCTGGAGCCGCGCCGCGAACTGCGCATCACGCCCGGGCCGCAGGCCTCGTGGATTGGTCCCGAAGGACTGCAAACGCTGCAACGCGGCCCGTATGTCGTCTCCGGAGACTCCGATCGCCGCGGCATCCGCTTCCAGGGCGAGGCGTTGACGCTGCCGCCGAAGTCGCAGCTCATCACCGAGGGGATTTCGCTGGGCGCAATGCAGGTTCCTCCCGATGGGCAACCGATCATCCTGTTCGTGGATCAGCAGACAACGGGAGGCTATCCCAAGGTCGCCAACGTGATCGCGATCGACCTGAGGCACGTGGCGCAGTTGCGACCACGGGATGAGGTACACTTTCGCGTAGTCACCGTGGAGGAAGCCGTCGGGTTGCTGCGGGAACAGGAAGAGTGGCTGCAGAAAGCGTTTGACTGAGTGCAGGTCCATCTCGAAACAAGCGGCAAATCACTTCTGCTGGAATAGGACAGCACAATGAGCGTAATCACGATCGATATCAATTCCGATATTGGCGAATCGCCGGAAGCGATCGCCAACGGCACCGAAGAAAAAATCATGCGCCAGCTAACTTCGGCGAATATCGCCTGCGGAGGACACGCCGGCGACGAGCAGACCATGGAGATCACCGTCGGTCTTGCCAAAAAGCTAGGCGTTGGCGTCGGCGCGCATCCCGGATATCCGGACCGCGAAAACTTTGGCCGGACGGAGATGGAGATGGCGCCGGAGGCCCTCGAAGCCTCCGTGCGCCAGCAGATCTCCGCCTTGCAGAAGGTGGCGAAGCGCCACGGCGTACCCGTGGTTCATGTGAAACCTCATGGCGCTCTTTATCACGCGGCCAACAACAGCAAGGAATCGGCCGACGCGATCAGCCGCGCCGCCCTGGCCTGCGATCGCAACCTGATCATGGTTGGCCAATGCGGTTCCAACGCATTGCGCTGGTACGCCGAAATGGGCTTAAAGACCGCGGCGGAAGCCTTCGCCGACCGCGCTTACGAACCGAACGGCACGCTGCGCAACCGCAAGCTTCCCGGAGCATTGATGCAACCGCCCGAGCGCGCGGCTGAGCAGGGCGTGGGAATCGCCACTCGTGGCGAGATCATCGCCATTGACGGCAAGCGGCTTGCAGTGTCAGCGCAAACGCTCTGCATCCACTCGGATACGCCGGGCGCGCCCGATATCGCACGCGCGCTGCGCGAGAAACTGCAAGCGGCGGGCGTTAAAGTCGAAGCGCTCAAAGCCAAGGCCGGGAAGTAATCGTCACCGGCGAGTTCCCGTGTTGTGCGGTGATGAAGAACGAAAGCCCCACCCAAGCTCCGCTTGAATGGGACACCCAAAACCGAGTGTACTGCCGGCGAGCGTTTGATTTACAGCCTTAAACCGTTTCGATCAAGCGATTGTTGATGGCGAACAAGGCGAGTTCCAGGCGGCTGGAAACTCCCAGTTTGTCGAAGATGTTGGTTAGGTGATGCTTGACCGTATCTTCGCTGAGCGAGAACTTCTGCGCGATTTCCTTGTTGCTGAGGCCGGAGACGATGGTCGACAGGATTTCGATCTCGCGCCGCGTCAAGCCATAGCTCTTTGCCTTGGCATTTTGCTGTCCGCCGGCATGCGCCCTGAGATATTGCGCCAAGTCTGCGACCGGCTCCCGCCCGACCCAATACTGGCCCGACATGACCGTGCGGATGGCTTTCAGCAGAATCTGTGTGGCGGCCTCTTTCATCACCACGCCACGCGCGCCGATCTGCAAGGCCTCGACCATCTGGCGGTTCTCGACCGCGGCGGTCAGCAGGATCACCCGCGCTTCAGCGTGTTGAGCCGCAAGCTCCCGCAAGGTTTCCAACCCGGGCATGCGGGGCATTGCCAGATCCAGCAGAAGAATGTCGGGACGGAGTTGCTGAGTCTGGGTAACAGCCTCGGCGCCATCGGCGGCTTCGCCCACCACCTCGAATTCAGGCTCTGACTCCAAGAGACGGCGAAGGCCGTCGCGAAAGATGGCGTGATCGTCGGCGATAAGAATGCGGATCTTGGAAGCGTTGTTATCCATGAGCGGACTTTCCTTTCGGTGGCAGGGTGATTTCCAACCGGGAACCACGCCCTGGAGTTGATTCTATGCTGAGCTGCCCGCCAATGCTACGAACTCGTTCCTTGATAATCATTGGCCCCTTGGTGGTATTGGCAAGCTCTTCCGACGAGATTCGTCCCTCGAACTCGAATCCGCGCCCGTTATCTGAAATGGTCAGCAGCAGAACGCCGGGCTCGCGCCAGGTTATGCCCACAATCGCGTGCGTCGCCTTGGAGTGCTTGCGAATATTCACCAGCCCTTCCTGCACAATGCGCACCAGTTCGCGGCAGATATGCGGACTAACGTGCACGTCCTGCAGGTCAGAGACGAAGCTGGCCTCGATTCCGGTGTCGCGCCGGAAGCGGTCCACGGTGTCCGCAATATAATCCAGCAACTGCTCGGGCGTAAGATCCACGGGGCGCATCTGCTGCATCAGGTCGCGCAGGTTCAGCACCTCTCTCCTCAGCAAATGCTGGAGCTCGGCCAGTTCGGGTGCCAGCCCGGCCGTGCCCCGCTCGGCGCGCCTGCGTAACACGTCAGCACGCATTTCGGCGGAGATCAAGCTTTGAATGGCGCCATCATGCAGTTCGCGAGCGACCCGTGCCCGTTCCATCGCGCCCGCTCGCGAACGCAACCGGCGAATCAGGAACAGACTGTACAGCGCCGACGTTGCCTGCCTTGCCAGGCTTTCTGCAAACCTAAGTTCTCGTTCGCGCCTTTCGCCAATCCGCGCGTCGATGAGCACGAGCCGGGCGAACCACTGGTCCCCCATCTCATTGGCGACACAAACCATCGAGTGAACCGGTTCGCGGGCGAATGCAGCGCTGGGCAGCGCATCCATCAATTGGCTGCGCACCGATCCGCCTTCCAACCAATTCATCTGCGCGCGCTCGTAAAGTTGCCGGCAGCAGAAAGTCCTGGGCAACTCTCGAAGCAGGTAACCTTCCCCCTCGCCGGGCGGAAGCTCGCGCATATGCGGTTTGGCGTGAGGCGAAAAAGCCTCCAAGTGCCAGACCAGAACTCTATCGGTGGTCAGCTCCTTGATGGCCACGTAGGCGCGTTTGGCGGAGAACAGGCGCGCAAATTCCGACAAGACGATTTGCAGGCTGCTCGTCAGTCCAGCCTCCGGACGGACAGAGTGCAGCAAACGGTTCACCATGGCCGCTTCGGCGCGGCGCTCCTTCGCGTCTTCCGCTCCCATCCCGATCAGCAGCCCCAGCACGGCCAGGAACGCGCAACGCACGATCAACCGGTTGACCTCGAACTGGCCTTGCAGCAGGTCTTGAAAGGAGCCGGTTGTCCCTTTGCCGAAAAAAGCCTCGATGTTCAAGATAACGACATTGATGGCAGCCGTGCCCATGGTCTCCGGTAAGCCCCAGCGGAAGCCGGCGGCCACCAGGCTGAACGTGAACAGCGTGAAGAAAGGCCCCTGGGTAAGCCAGGTGATCAGAATGATCCACAGGATGTCGAACAGGTGCAGGGCTCGACTCGGCGGCGAGCTCTCCCAATAGTAAAGCCAGATGACAATGACGCCGCTATAGAGTACCCAGGCGCCCACCGTCAGATAAACCAGGGGAGTGAAGCTGGCCGCCCGGCGCGAATCCACATAGATAGCCAACAGCATCAGGACGGCCAGCATGGCCCGGGAAAGCCCGAGTGCGCGCTCCGTCCGCAGATTGTCAGCTTCGGAGGTGGGAGCGTTCAACCTGGTCAGATATCGATAAGAGTCCGGCCAACGCAAGCGTCGTCTCATTTGGGTCATTTAGGGGAGCAACATGTCGATTATTTATCAAAGCGGTGCGGCCCGCAACACGCAATCAGCGATGGCGGCCCACGGACCACGGACCGGTCAAGACCGGGAAAAGGTCACCTGCGGCTGTGACAACCCTCACTGCGAGCGCCTCGAAGCAAAGCTAAGCTTGTCCTCGATTCGGAACATATGCCGATATCGGCTGAGGCAGCGGCCGCGGCGAGTTCCGTACGGCCGGCACCGGTGATGGAGCACCCTCCACTTCGCCGGCCGTTTGGTATTTGAGGTCTAGACCGAATTCGCGGAAGGTATACCCCGCGAAGCAGCCGGTGACACTCAAGCGTATACCGATTGTGGAATTGCTCTAGTATGCCGTCTGGTTCGAAAACGCCGAAAGCGAGGCTTGCCAAGTGCCAAGTCTCTGCTCCCTCTTTCGAGGCACATACCGATCACAAGGTGGAAACCAGCCGCGTAAGCGCCAGCATCGTTGAACCAGAGGCTCTCGACAGCTCTCGCCGCACCGCTTCCGAACATGCCAGGCCCGGCCAGAAACTCCGTTCGCGGTGCTGGCCCGAAATCTGAGCAGGCTGCCGGGCCATCGGTGGGTATATACCGACACAAACTCAAGACTGTCATGGCGAGCGAAGTCGAGCCGGGGTCCCCAACGTGCGCCGTAGTTGCGCAGGTTGGGGTGGACGTGCCACCTTGTGTTCCTACGGTGAAAAACAAAGGGTGGCTCCGCTCCGCGCCCGAATCGCGCCTTGCTTATCCACAAGCGCTCGGCGCTCCGGTCGACATGACAGAGTGTTGGGGCGGGTGGCCCATTCAAGCCTTCTGTTGGCTTGAGTGGGGCAGTTCCAGTGCTGGGCAGGGTGGAGTTGTTGGCTCATCCCGGCATCGTTCAACATTTCCCTGCCAACAAAAAGCAAAAAGCCCCACGCCGGTCTGGGCTTTTCGATGAAACCTTCGACTGCGCCTCGGCCTCAGCCGCGCAGGGATCCTTCGCTTCGCTCAGGATGACATCCTAAAATTTATACGGCGAACTTACGGGATACTGTGAAACTGGCTTATCGTCTTCTCGAAGAATTCGCCCCGGGAGCCGGAGGAATCACCACGGGCGCGCTGCGCCGCACCGGAACCAACGCATCGTCCTTCCTGGGCTGATTGGTCTGGGCGCGCAACATCACCTCCTGCTGGACGTATTGCACGAAGTCCTGCATCTGATGCTGCATCTGCTCCATGCGTTCCCGCATGTTCAAGATGATGCCGATGCCCGCGATGTTCACTCCAAGATCGCGCGCCAGCGAAAGAATGAACTCCAACCGCTTCAGGTCGTCTTCCGTATAGAGTCGCGTGTTGCCTTCGCTGCGCGACGGCTTCAGCAAACCTTCGCGCTCGTACAGCCGCAAGGTCTGCGGATGAATCTCGTACATCTCCGCCACCACGGAGATCATGTAAGCGCCTTTGCCTTTGCGTTTTGTCACCCGATCTTGCTCCACAACTCTGCCCTGGGGTCTTCCGGATGCAGCTTCTGCAACTGCTGCCACAATTCTTTTGCGCGCACGTCCTGCACCGCGGGCACCACGATCTTGATCTCGACAATCTGATCGCCGACGCCGCCTTCCCTGGTTGCGCTCTTCACGCCTTTTTCGCGCATGCGCAGCTTCTGGCCGCTCGGGGTGCCCGGCGGAATGCGCAACTGCGCCCGGCCGTCGATGGTAGGCACTTCCACTTTAGCTCCCAGGGCAGCCTCCCACGGCATGACCGGCAACGTGAGGTGGATATCGTCGCCCTCGCGCCGGAACACCGGATGCGAATCGATATGCACCACCAGATAGAGATCGCCCGGCGATGCGCCGCGCATTCCGGGATTGCCTTTGCCTGCAAGCCTGATGCGCTGCCCGTCGCGCGTGCCCGCCTTGATGCGGAACTCGACCGGTTCGCTGACCATCTGGCCGTTCGGGCCGGGCCGCTGAATATTCAAACGGATGTTGCCGCCGCGGATCGCCTCCCAGAAAGGAATTGAAACCTGGTACTCCAGATCGGTACCGCCCATCGCGGCTGTCTCCGCCTGGGCGGCACCGCCGGCGCCGAAGATGCTGGAGAGGATGTCGCGGAATCCGCCCCGCCCTGCGCCACCGCCAGCTTGTCCGTAATCGAAGTTATCGAAGTCGAAATGCACTTCGCGCTGGCCACCACGCTGCGCACTGCCTCCGGGAAACCCTCCAAACCCGCCGGCGCCGAATCCGGAGCCGCCACCACGCGCATAAGCCTCGGCCGTTGCCGGGTCGATGTTGTCGGAATAGAAACCAACCTGATCGTAAATCTTGCGCTTCTTCGGGTCGCTGAGAACGTCGTTGGCCTCCGACAGGACCTTGAACTTCTCCTCGGCCGCCTTATTGCCGGGATTCACGTCGGGATGGTATTTGCGCGCGAGTTTGCGGAACGCCTTGCGGATTTCCTCCGCCGAGGCGCTCTTCTTTACCCCGAGAGTCGCGTAGTAATCCTTTTTTTCCGTCGTCGTGGCCATTGGCTTATTCGATCCAGTTTTCGTTGTCGCCGAGGGAATACTTCGCCGCGCCTCAGTGCACGGTCTCTTGCTCCTCCTGCTCATCCGGAATCAGGTCAGCCCCCATCGGCCGTGCGCCGTCATTGCCGTCATCCAGCACCGCCATGCCGGTATATCCGTCGAGCGTCCGCTTCAACAAATACCACCGCCCCACGCCTGGATCAAACTTCAAATAGTAATTCTGGCCTTGTACCTGAAACTGCATAGCCCTTTTCCCCCTTGTTTCCTGTCTGGAACCTGGGTGCCAAATAAGCGGAAGGGGCGTTTATCACGCCCCACCCGTATAGATGCCGAATCACTCGCCTACGCGAAAGATCCTTCGACTCGCCCGCTGCGCGAGAGATCCTTCGACTCGCCCGCTGCGCGGGAGATCCTTCGACTCGCCCGCTGCGCGGGAGATCCTTCGACTCGCCCGCTGCGCGGGCTCGCTCAGGATGACCGCCCGAGTCTCCCGCTTCGCTCACGCCCCGGACTGCGCGGTCACTTTTTTTCGTCGACGTCCACATACTCGGCGTCGATCACGCCTTCGTCCTTCTTCTGGCCGCTGGCTGCGGGACCTGCGCCAGCGTCGCCATCGTGTGGTGCGGCCCCATTTGCGCCTGCTCCCGGCTGAGCCGGACCTGCCGTCGCCTTGTACATGGCCTCGGCCAGCTTGTGCGAAGCCTGCTGTAGACGATCGCGGGCCGTGCTCATCGCCTGCACCTCGCCGCCCTCCAGCGCTTTCTTCGCGTCGGCCAAGGCGTTCTCGACATCGCCGCGCTCGGAGCCGGAGATTTTATCGCCGTGCTCGCGCAGCATTTTCTCCGTCTGGTAGACCATGCCGTCGAGCTGGTTACGGGTCTCAATCTCTTCGCGCTTGGTCTTGTCCTCGGCTGCGTGCGCATCGGCTTCCTTGGCCATGCGCTCGACTTCTTCCTTGCTCAGACCGGAAGACGACGTGATGGTGATCTTCTGATCCTTGCTGGTGGCCATGTCCTTGGCCGTGACATTCAAAATGCCATTGGCGTCGATGTCGAACGTCACCTCGATCTGCGGCACGCCGCGCGGCGCCATCGGCAGTCCGGTCAGATGGAACTTGCCCAAAGTGCGGTTCTGGCCCGCCATTGGACGCTCGCCCTGCAGCACGTGAATCTCGACGGAAGTCTGGTTGTCGGCCGCGGTCGAGAACGTTTCCGTCTTGCGGGTCGGAATCGTCGTGTTGCGCGGAATCATCGGCGTCGCCACGCCGCCCAGCGTCTCGATCGCCAGCGTCAGCGGAGTAACGTCAAGCAGAAGCAGGTCTTTGACCTCGCCTCCGAGAACGCCGCCCTGGATGGCCGCGCCGACGGCAACCACTTCGTCCGGATTGACGCCCTTGTGCGGCTCCTTGCCGAACAGGTTTTTCACCAGGTTCTGGATGAATGGCATGCGTGTCTGCCCGCCAACCAGCACCACCTCGTCAATTTTATCGGCAGTAACGGCCGCGTCCTTCATTGCCTGGCGGCAGGGCGCAACCGAACGCTCCACGATGTCACGCACCATCTCTTCCAGCTTGGTGCGCGTCAAGGTCTTGACCAGGTGCTTCGGACCAGAGGTATCGGCCGTGATGAACGGCAGATTGATTTCGGTCTGCATCGTGGTCGAGAGCTCGATCTTGGCCCGCTCAGCCGCGTCGCGCAGACGCTGCAACGCCATTTCGTTGCCTTTGCCGCGCAGATCCAGCCCTTCGTCCTTCTTGAACTCCTCGATCAGCCAGTCAACCAGGCGCTGGTCAAGATTGTCGCCGCCCAAGTGCGTGTCGCCATTGGTCGACTTCACCTCGACAACTCCTTCGCCGACCTCGAGGATCGAAATATCGAAGGTGCCGCCACCGAAGTCGTAGACCGCTATGGTTTCGTTCTTCTTCTTGTCCAGGCCATAAGCGAGCGCCGCCGCCGTCGGCTCGTTGATGATTCGCTTGACGTCGAGACCAGCTATCTTGCCGGCATCCTTCGTCGCCTGGCGCTGCGCGTCGTTGAAATAGGCCGGAACCGTGATCACCGCTTCCGTAATCGTCTCGCCCAGATAATCCTCAGCCGCCTTTTTCAGCTTTTGCAGGATCATCGCCGAGATCTGCGGCGGGGTATACTCCTTGCCCTGCGCCAGCACGGCTACGTGGTCGCCCGACTGCACGACCTTGTAGGGGACCATTTTCATTTCTTCGCTGACTTCATCGAAGCGCCGTCCCATGAAGCGCTTAATGGAGTAAATCGTGTTTTCGGGATTGGTTATGGCCTGCCGCTTGGCGACCTGGCCCACCAGGCGCTCGCCCGTCTTGGTGAACGCTACGACCGAAGGTGTGGTGCGCCCGCCCTCTTCGTTGGCGATGACCTTGGGTTCGCCACCCTCCATGATCGCCACAACCGAGTTGGTAGTGCCCAGGTCGATGCCTATAATTTTCGCCATTGGAAACCTGCCTCCTGCTGGAAATCGTCTTGCCTGAACGCTTGATTCTGCCCTTATAACGAACTGATGATAGAACTTGAGTCAAATGTTGTCAACTTTTAGATCAATTTCACGGCAGGTAGGATGCAGAAATTACGATACTCCATGCTTTACATTTAAGTTTATGTATTACATAGACTTATATCACCGACTTCAGCCTGGCGCAAACTTGTTCCAGAGCAGGAGGCGGGCGCAGCCGACCGGACGCGAGAGAAAAAGCAGATACTTCGCTACTCCACCCCAGCAACGGCAAAAGCGGCCGTCGCCGGGGACCCCGGCTTCCACCCCAACAAGCCACCAGCGGGCTTGTCGGGGACCCCGGTTGCGCTCAGGATGACACGCGCGAGGGGTGTTTAGTTCTAGGAGGGAGCGATCAAGAAGCAGCCCGCCGTCTTTACCCGGCAGGACTGACATTCCGATAGGGCTGACGATGAGGACGGATCGTTCCAATCTGGCACTATGCCGCGCCGGAATGCGGGACATTCTCTGACACATACGGCCTTTCCTCCAGAGATGCCGTCTAAGCCACACATAGGTCTGTGTCGGTGGACTGGGGCCACACCCTATGAAGAAAGCTTTTATCAGCTTGACGCCGCAGGAGGCTTTGCACGTCGCCATCTTCATCGAGGAGCGCAACGCGGAGGTTTACCACCGCTTTGCCGAGATGTTTGCCGAGTTCCGCGACGTGCAGTCGCTTGAGATCGCCAGCGTTTTCTGGGATATGGCGGCCGAAGAGCGCCACCACAGCACACTGCTCCAGCAGCGCTACATGGAGCGCTACGGCAACGCATCCTGCGCGCTAACGGAAGACGATGTGCAAGAGCTGATTGAGGTGCCGCGGCTGGAATCAGGCAATCTCTTCGACGACTACTACGAGGACCCCGCCAAGCCGAGTGCGCGGGAACGGGCCTTGCAGGTTGCGCTGGCGGCGGAAAACAATGCCCGCCACTTCTACGCCGAGCTGGTTGGCGTGACCGCCGACTTCCGCTTACGCACCCTGTACAAGGAATTGGCCTCGTACGAAAAGGACCACGTTGAATTCCTCGAGAGACGAATCGCCCAGAGTTCCTCCAACAAGCACAGCTCGGGCTAGAGTGGGTTCCGAAATAGGCGTCTCCTGAGGCCGGACCTTTCATGGTGTCATCGTGAGGAGGTTCGCCCTTCTCGCGAACCGACGTGACGATCTATGCATTTCACCGAGCGTCACCCAAAAGTCGCGAAAAGCAACTACATGGACCCTCACGTCGCGTCGCCGAGTTCCTTCGCTACGCTCAGGATTTCGCCGGCGGGCTCAGAGCACCCCAGAAAGCCTGAAATCTGGCTTTCCGGGGACCCCGCAAACGCCCGCAAAACGGCTCAACCTCAGGGTGACACGCTGGAATAATCATTCTTGGGATACACCAACCCTAACACTGCGTTAGCGAGCGGCGGTTGCCGCCCTTGAGCGCTCTTGGGGTGACATTTGCCGCCACACCATTTCGCGGTTCTTTTCCGTCCATTCACTCTGCTGGCCATCATTGATAGCCAGCGTCAGCCAGCGATAGGCCTGGACTCGATCCTGCGAGACACACTTGCCGGTCGCGTAAAGCGCTCCCAGCTTGCCTTGCGCCTGGGCGTTTGCCTTTTGCGCCGCCGAGCGCAGCAAGATCAATCCCTGGTCGCAGTTCTGCGGCACGCCCTGACCGTAGATGTACATATCCGCGAGGCGAACCTGCGCGTCGGAATTGCCCAGGGCGGTGGCGCGCCACAACAGGGCCCTTGCGACCTCGGGATTAGTGGTCGCCAGCGCCTGCTGGTACTCCCCTTGCCCGGCTGCCGGCTTTGAGGATTGCCGGGCAGAGGGCTTGAGCGTGGCGGCTTTCGATGGTTCAGCGGCGGGCCGGGGTCTGCCGGTGGCACTCGGCTTGGGCTCAACTGCCTGGGTCTGTCCGGTGGCCTCCACATTCGTCGTGGAGTTTAACGTTGCGCTCCCTGCGGTAGTCGCGGGCGATCCCGGAGCTACGGGTTCCGCCGTCGTTTTTTCTGCCGTCGTCGGCCCCTCGCTTGGCCCTGAAGGCGTTTGCGCAGTAGCCGGTTGCGCCGGATGTTGCTCGACGACGAAATCGGGAGCGGCCTTTTCGTTGGACGCGACGGGACCAGCGCTCGCGCTTGGCGGCTCGGTGTTCTTAGTTGACGAGTCTGCCTTGCCGGTCCTCAGCAGTTGCACGTAAGATGCGCCAACGCGCGCATAGCGAGAAGCGGCGGCGCTAACCGCTGGCCAGTGCATGACCGCGGCCACAATAAGCGCTGCGATGAAGGCGCTGACGACAGCCGCTGCGACATACCGTGGCCATTTCCTGGCCTTCGGATTCTCCTCGCTCTCCGGGGATTCGGCGTCGCCGCTCAGTCCCAGGAAAGAAGGCCCGGAAAGGCTGCCGGATTCGCGGTGATGAGCGGGCGTGAAATCGAGATAGCGGCTCAAATCCGCTTCGGGCTCAGGTTGTGCCGGCGCTTCGGGCTCATTGGTCGAAGCAGCGTTCCCCCAAACCTTCTGCATGGCTTGGCGAACCGACTCGGGAGTTTGGCGACGGCGATCCATTCCGGGCTCGGCGAGCAGCGGAAGCCCGTTGTCGTAGTCGATCACCTCTTTCGGCAGTGGTTCAACTGTCCAAGGACGCAAGTCCCGTTGGCCGCCTTTCGAAAGACTTTCGCGCGGATCAGGACCAGGCAAGCCGGCATCGCCGTTGGAGCCGCGCGGGGGCTGCTCGATGACGTCCTGCATTGGAAAGGACGACGGTCCAGCGCCGCTTGCACTCCCGCGCAACGGTGTTCCGCACTGGCCGCAAAAGCGGTTCTTATCGGGATTTTCCTCGTGACATGCTGGACAAAGCACCAGGGGTCTCCGCAATCGCCTAGACCGACTTCTCGCTGTTGGTCATGGCAGATGCTGCTAAGTTGGATGCAGGTAGACCCGGTGTGTGCTGCTGGGGACAAAGATGGCGCGCCTCAGGAGAGGCGAGATCGAGAGTAGCTGGAGTAAAGGCACGGCCTCGGCTTGTTTCCTAAACCTAAGTTAGAGGAAACGGCGAGTCACCTCAGGGGCTAAAGCCCGCATTGTCGTTGGCTCTGGACGGCGCGGCTCAAGGCACCCCAGCAAGCCAAATACAGGCTTGCCGGGGACCCCGCAAAGCCGCGCCCCTTCAAAGAACCATTTATAAAACAAGCCTTAGTCGCTTCCGCCCGCCTGCACTGGCGCGACCGACAGGCTTCTGAAAAACAGCCTTACTCTGATGCGAGCATACAAGCAATTGCACTGTAGCTCTGTGGGTCACACGTTCGGTAGCGCCTCGCTTGTTGCTTCGGCGCGTTTTTCAGCAGCCTGTGAAGCCGCATGCGGTACCTGCCGGGAGCTGTAACGCTTGAGAACGGCGGCAAGAATCCTGTAGCCCAGCAAAGCCGTCAGCACGAGGGCATAGATCAGCGGCTGGCGGATGTCCTTCTTCACCAGCCAGAGAAAATGAATGACTCCCGCCACCGCGCTGCAATAGACCAGCCGATGAAGCTGCTGCCAGCGCCGGCCAAGCCGGCGTATGGCGCTCTGCGTCGAGGTAAGAGCAAGCGGCACAAGCATCAGGAAAGCGGCGCTTCCCATGGTGATAAACGGGCGCTTGACAATGTCCTTCAACATCGCGTGAACATTGAAAAACTGATCGAGCCACACATAGGTAAGCATGTGCAGCACGGCGTAGAAGAATGCAAAGAGGCCGAGCATGCGGCGGTACTGGATGAGCCATAGCTGGCCCGTAATTCGCCTGAGGGGAGTTATGGCCAGCGTCACCAGGAGCAGGGTCAGCGCCCGGAGGCCGGTCTGGTGGGTAATCATTTCAATCGGATTGGCGCCCAGCTCGCCGAGCAATCCCAGCACAGCCAGCCGAAGCAGCGGGACGAGAGCCAAGGTAAAAACAATCGGTTTCAAAGTACGATTTCGCATTGCAATATGGTTTCAGCCAGCCGGTTGCGCTGCATCAGACCAATTCCATAGCGGTACGTCCTAAGTATCACCGCCGGGCTTGGAAGCCCGGCTCCTTCGCGGGGTACACCTTCCGCGAATCCGGTCTGGCCGCTTACCGCCTTATTCTAAGATGCAGGCCGCGAGCGCTCAGAACCACTTCCGCAGGTCCATGCCGGAATAGAGACTTGCCACCTGGTCTCCGTAGCCGTTGAACATGAGCGTTGGCCGTTTGAAGAACTCGCCGAGCCGACGCTCTTGCGCCTGGCTCCATCGCGGGTGATCGACTTGCGGGTTCACGTTGGAATAGAAGCCGTACTCGTTCGGCGCAGCTTTGTTCCAGGCGGTTTTCGGCATGTAGTCTACAAACTTGATCTTGACGATGGACTTGGCGCTCTTGAAGCCATATTTCCAGGGGACCACGAGCCGTATAGGCGCGCCGTCCTGGTTGGGCAGCGTCTCGCCGTAAAGCCCCACCGCAAGAATCGCCAGCGGATTCATCGCCTCGTCGAGCCGCAAGCCTTCGACATACGGCCAATCGAGCACGTCGCGCTTTTGGCCGGGCATCTGATTGGGACGAAGGACCGTGGTGAACTCGACGAACTGCGCCTTCGAAGTGGGCTCAACCTGCTTGATCAGCGCGCTCAGCGGAAACCCTGTCCACGGGATCACCATCGACCAGCCTTCGACACAGCGCAGACGGTAAATGCGTTCTTCCAATGGGGCGAGCTTGAGCAAGGCATCCATGTCGTAGGTCTTCGGCTTTTGCACCAGGCCTTCGACGGAAACGCTCCAGGGCAGCGGCTGAAACGAACCTGCCAGCTTGGCAGGCCCGTCTTTGTCGGTGGAGAACTCGTAAAAGTTGTTGTAGTGGGTCACGTCATTCAGCGGGGTCAGCTTTTCGCTGGTGCTGAATCCGCTCTTCTGGTATTGCAGCTTGCTTCCCGCCTGCGCCGCTTCCGGGGCAAACGCCCGGTACAGCTTGTGGCCGGCCAGCCCCACCGCTCCCAAGGCCAGCGAACCCATCATGAAGTTCCGCCGGTTCAGGTACACCGGCTTCGGGGTGATCTCGGAACTCGCGATCTCGGAAGACTTACGGATCACCATGGCTAGGCGCCTCTACTACAATCAGATTCGATTCGCGGCGAAAATGGTTCAAGAGAGTTCGTTAGAGCGGTTTCACGAACGGCTATCCCCGGAAGCCGCGGCTCCAGGGTACGCCTATCTTTGAAACCCCACTAGTTCTATGTCCCAGAAATTTGCGCAAGAGAAGGTTCAGGCGGCAAAGGCGTAATAGAGTTGGTCAAGTAAAAAGCTCAGTCGAATCAGGGCATTACGAAACGGGGCGTTTACTGGTATAAACCACGAACGGTGCTCCCCGTGGAGGAGAGTACCGCAAATGTGCATTTCAGTGGCGCATCGATAAGGACGAACGCCTAACAGATACGAAGGGGAATGCTTAGCATGGCGCAAGCGCGGTAAACATTATGACCATGTCCATAGACCATCTGGAACGCTGGGAACGCTTCATCACCAGGTTGCGGTACCGAAGACCTGAGCGCCGAGCGTGGGGCGACGGTGAGATCAGCTTTCGAAGACAGCTCGCGTCACCGGCGCGATGAGCAATATTGCTCATTTTGTCATGAAATTATGCTCCGTTCGTTTCAGCGCAGGAAATGGCGTGACAGGACTATGAGACAAAACGTGGCGAAGCCGAGGAGGATAGGGCCGAGGATGGCGTTGACGAGGCGGAAGAATGTCGGGCCGATGCGGTGGGGCATGAAGCGAACGACGACGATCAGCGTGGTGAACCAAGTCGTCAGGCCGGCAGCAGCCATCAGGATTCCCCACCCGGGTGCTTTGGAGCCGAAGATGGAATGGGCAAAGGGAAGCCAGTTGGAAGTAACGCCAACCCAGTAAACAATGGTTAAGGGGTTGAGGATGGTCAGGGCAGCGCCGGCAGCTACATCGGCGACCAGATGCGCGGGGACGGTGCCTTCGTCCCAGTGTTGGCGAGCGCTGGCATAGGCCCGCAGGGGCTCCTTGACGGCGCGGACAAGGAAGTAGATTCCAAGCGGAAGCAGGACGATTACGCCGACAGCCGCCAGGACGGTTTGGAGAGTCGGGTTGGACAGGTCGGAAAAGAGATAGTGACCGCCGAGGAGGACCAGGGAGAAGAGGACTAGATCGCCGGTGACAGAGCCGATTCCGCAGGCGAGGGTATGGCGCCAACCGCCGATTACGCCACGGCGGATGGCCAGCATGTTGACCGGGCCCATCGGCGCGGCCGCCGCCAATCCCATGAAAAATGCGGCCAAAAGTACGTGGAGATGGGAAACGAACACCTTAGCCCTCAGCGCGTTCGATAAGCTCTTTTCAATCGACAGCAATTCATTTAGAGAAACTGCGAGCGCCTTCCGAAGGGCTCATTTACCGCAATACTCTTTCCGTTTCAGCCAGATCGTCGTGGTCAATTCAGGCTGGCGGCTCGGAGCTGCGCTGACAAACCGCACGGAATCAATGTTATGACGAGCAAGGCACAGAGTCCTTACGCTACTGCCGCGCGACACTTCGCCCTTTCGACAGAACGTGGTGGGAGCATGTATCGGAGCGTCTCCCGTTCGATGATCCGCACCAGCCCTTCCGGCAGTTCGCTCTTCAGCACGTATTCATCCACCAACCACAGGATCCGCTCTGGTATCTCGGAGTACGCTGAAAGCAGTATGATCGGCAATTTGGGAAACCGTTGTTTGATCTGGTAGGCCACGGCTTCCGCGTCCATGCCTTCCGTTTTGTACTCCAGTAGAATCGCGGCCACCGGCGTTTCCTCCAATATCTTCATCGCCGTGTAGCCGCTCGACGCGGTCTTGACGCAATAGCTATGAGATTCAAGCGTCGCCTTGCGAAGCTCCAAAACTTGTGGGAGATCGTTGATGCACAACACGGTGGGGGAGTCCATGGTCGCATCTCCTCTCTGAAGCCTTCTATGCCGCAAAATTTAGTCGGGAGGGTCGAGGCGGTATGTTCAAAATTGCTCATTTGCCCCCAAAAATCACTGCTCGCATTCCGAAACGGGAATTGCAGGGCAAAGCTTCGCGAAGGATTAGTGAAGGATGAGTGCGGTTAATTCATCTCAACGCGCCAAGCTGTGCAGACGGCTCTCTCGCGGCTGCCGAACGGAACATACCCACAAACGAACAGATCACCGCAGGTAACCCCAAGCGCCTGAAC